>Ga0170475_124275337_pt1 | contig 28987 bp, 50 predicted proteins | sample Soicark_Litter_5_FD_111474 | JGI IMG/M metagenome (GOLD analysis project Ga0170475, IMG submission 111474) | Avena fatua rhizosphere microbial communities from Hopland, California, USA. Combined Assembly of 48 SPs
GTCAAACGTCTCTCGACTCGTAGACAGAAGAGTGAGAGTTAGAGACAGAACTTCGGCTCAACTACCGTTACTTCGCGCAGAAGTTCTGGTCGCGTAGAGGAGCGAGGGTCGATTGTGTTCGCGGCATGCGAGCTTGTAGTTAAACAATCGGCGCCCCGTCTTAATTCGGATTAAGCGTCCTCCCGCCCGAGGGCAAGATTCGCTATTCGCCGACTAATCTTTAAGGAAAGGAAGAGTGCGCTAAGAGGGGAAGAAGAAAGCAAGTGGTCAGATTGTCAAGTTCGTCTAGCTCTTCCCAGCATCTTTTGAACGTTTGTAGAACCTCGAGTGTGGTAACTCAAACTACAGCACGACAGGCATACACTAGCTTTGTAAGACGTTCCGAAATGGTGAACGCATAGTGACGATGACGATTTCGAAGAGACAGCCGAGAGAGGGCGTTGTCTCTATGACGTCATCAAGGCTGAGAGCAATGATGACGTCACGCCTTGCGCGCCAGATGCTACTAGTCTTTTACGTCATCGTTGTTCTGCAGGCTCCAGCAACACAGGCACAGTCAGGACCACCGGGAGACACTGGAGCCACTGGAGCGCCTGGGCCCATTGGCTACTCGGGTAGTTTTGGTGCTCCCGGAATTCCCGGTGTTCGTGGACAGCCAGGGTCTCCTGGACCCGCCGGCAATCAAGGGCCACAAGGAAACGTCGGACCCTCAGGACCAAGAGGTCAGCCAGGACCTCAAGGACAAACCGGCCCACTGGGTCAGCCTGGTCCTGCAGGGGGACCTGGTTCTATAGGCGGCCCTGGTCCCCGTGGACCCAGCTCAAATTCTCCCGGACCTGCAGGACCTTCTGGTCCATCCGGACCTCCAGGACCTCCTGGGCAGCCAGGACCAAATGGACAATCCGGTTTCTCTGGATCCGCGGGTCCAGTTGGAGGACCTGGACCAGCTGGTCCGATTGGGCCTGCTGGTTCTCTTGGGCCTCCAGGAGGAACGGGGTACTCTGGATTTCCCGGACCGTCTGGTCCAGTGGGACCCGCTGGTCCTGCAGGGGGTAGTGGATCAGCAGGTCAACCTGGATTCAATGGACCAGTAGGTGCAGCGGGACCATCAGGACCTCAGGGTCCTCCAGGTCCATCCGGTCAGCCTGGAGGGTTAGGACGCCCAGGAGGACCAGGTCCAGTCGGATCAGCTGGATTACCTGGTCTTCCGGGTCCGTCAGGATTCACTGGAAATGCCGGACCACCAGGATCTCAAGTAGGTCCTCTGGGACCAGCAGGACCTCCAGGTGGTCCCGGACCTCAAGGGTTTACTGGACCGCCTGGTAACAGAGGACCAGTTGGAGGGTCAGGACCATCAGGACCTTCTGGACCACCGGGACCTTTGGGTCCAGCAGGACCAGCCGGAAATGCTGGACAGCCTGGACCACTTGGCCCTGCCGGACCCTCTGGATCCCCCGGTGATCTGGGCCCTGCCGGACTTCCTGGACGTCCAGGCACACCTGGATCTACCATCAATGGCGCTACGGGACTGCCTGGATCACCCGGACCCCAAGGATCACCAGGACCCGCTGGGAACCCTGGAACTCCCGGATCTCAGGGATCCGTGGGAGCGCCAGGAGCTCAAGGAGTGCAAGGAGCATCTGGTCCGGCTGGGAATTTGGGTCCTCAAGGACCACAAGGACCAAGCGGACCTCTAGGACCTATTGGACCTCCGGGACCACTTGGATCAAGTGGTGCAGCAGGACCAAGTGGAAGTCCTGGAGGTCCCGGACAGCCTGTCCATCAGGACCCTCTGGTCCTCTTGGACCATTAGGACCACCAGGTCCCAGCGGAGCATCCGGTGATAACGGACCAGCTGGACAGCCAGGATCAGCAGGCAATCAAGGATCACCAGGTCCACAAGGTCCTCAGGGGCAACCCGGACCTTCTGGCAGCAATGGTGGGAGTGGTTCACCAGGACCAGCAGGTGGTGTAGGACCTTCAGGACCTTCAGGAGGTCCTGGTCCCCTAGGACCAGTAGGACCAGCAGGACAACAGGGTGACAGTGGACAGATTGGTCCAGCTGTTCCTCAAGGAGGAAGTGGTCCTTCAGGTCCTCCGGGACCAGCAGGGCCACTTGGACCACTTGGCCCCCCGGGACCAGCTGGTCAGCAAGGCGGTTCAGGATTCGCTGGACCTGCTGGTCCCGCCGGGCCGGCAGGACCATTAGGACAACCAGGACAGCCGGGACCCTCTGGACCTGCAGGGCCTCCAGGTGATAGGGGACAGCCGGGGTCTCAGCCGGGACCACCTGGTCAACCAGGACCTGCAGGAAACAAGGGACAGCCAGGACCATCTGGTCCTGCGGGATCAGTAGGACCAAATGGTCAACCAGGTCCATCAGGGCCTTCAGGACCTCCTGGAGCAGCAGGAATCGGTGGTCTTCCCGGAGGACCAGGACCAGCCGGGCCACTAGGACCTCTTGGACCTGCTGGTCCTCTAGGATCAGCCGGTCCTGCTGGTCCTGCAGGTAACGCGGGACCTTTAGGACCTGCTGGTGGTGCAGGACCCAATGGGGCTCCAGGATCGGCAGGATTACCGGGGCAGCCTGGTCCCGTCGGATTACCAGGCCCTGCGGGAAATGCAGGGAATAAAGGAGACCCCGGGGCGGCGGGACCTGCAGGAGCGAGTGGGAATGCAGGACCGTTGGGACCCGCTGGTCCCGATGGTCCTGCTGGGCCCCCTGGACCAGCAGGTTTGAAAGGAGAGGACGGGCAGGAGGGTGTCCCTGGACCTGCAAACACTCAGCCAGGACCTCCAGGCAGCATTGGACCTCCTGGAAGCCAAGGACAGCCAGGAGACAAAGGACAACCAGGACCATCAGGAGCCCCGGGACCAGCAGGACAAATAGGACCCTCTGGTCAGCCAGGAATGCCAGGTCTCCTCGGAGCTTCCGGCGCTACCGGAAGTCCCGGGGGTGCCGGCTCAACGGGAGCCTCAGGGCCTGTGGGTGCGGTCGGTGACCGTGGAGCAACTGGTCCTCAGGGAGCATCAGGCTTTCAGGGTCCATCAGGAGGCAAGGGTTCTCCGGGACCAAGTGGTCTTCCTGGGTCAAGCGGTGCTACTGGACCAGCTGGAAGCACAGGACCGCCGGGAGCTCCAGGGTCACCTGGATCCTTGGGTCCTTCCGGAATGCCAGGTTCGACAGGTCCAGTAGGTCCAAACGGTCAGCCTGGTCCTGCTGGTCAGCAGGGACTCCCAGGTCCCTCTGGACCTCAGGGAGGCTCAGGAGGTCCGGGTCCAGCCGGCACCCCAGGAGACAACGGAACGCCAGGCGGACCCGGAGCACCTGGTTCGCTAGGATCACCGGGACCCGCAGGGACTGACGGAGCACCAGGCGATGCTGGGACTCCAGGAGCACAGGGATCTCCTGGTAGTCCTGGAGGAAGTGGAATTCAAGGAGCGGCGGGACCTCAGGGAGCACCCGGACCAGCTGGACCTGCTGGTCCTCTGGGTCCTGCTGGAGGGCCTGGAGCTCAAGGACTGCCAGGTACGGCTGGAAATGTTGGACAGCCCGGTTCCATTGGACCAGCGGGACCAGCAGGGGCATCAGGACAGCAAGGAGACCGAGGACCAGCCGGTCCAGCTGGACCCGCTGGCGGTTCAGGACCAATTGGTCCGGTGGGATTTACTGGACAGCCTGGGCCTGCTGGAAGTCCTGGTCCAGCGGGACCGGCAGGACCACTAGGACAACCGGGAAATGCAGGAACTCCGGGAAGGAGTGGTAGTGTGGGCGCTCCCGGGAACCTCGGAGATCCCGGACCAGCGGGACCAGCAGGACCAGCCGGTGCAAATGGACAGCCTGGAAATATTGGTCCTACGGGACCAGCAGGTAACGCTGGATCAATCGGACCATCCGGTTCATCAGGAAGTGTGGGCGCAACTGGAGCAACTTGAGTCCAAGGTGGGCTTGGTCCAGCGGGTGCTCCAGGTGGTACGGGCTTTCCAGGAAGTCCAGGAAATCCGGGAACACAAGGTGATAAGGGAGATCAGGGTCCTCAAGGACCAGCAGGTCCAGCAGGACCTCTGGGACAGCCAGGACCCAGCGGTGACGTAGGACTACCAGGATCTCGTGGACCAGCTGGTGCGAGTGGACCTCAAGGAGGAACTGGTCCAGCAGGGTCCCAGGGTGCTCCAGGGGACAATGGTCCCGTGGGTGCTGCTGGTCCATCTGGTCCTTCAGGAGCCCCAGGTCAGCCTGGAATTCCAGGAGATAACGGTGCTCCTGGAGCTGTGGGAGCTTCAGGACCTGCTGGGCCTCCTGGGCAGGGAGCACAGGGATCAAATGGTCAGCAGGGACCTCCAGGGGCAGCCGGACAGCCAGGAGGTCCTGGATCTCCTGGAGCCGCCGGAGCTGTTGGACAACCTGGACCTGCTGGGCAAGGAGGAATAACTGGTTTCACTGGATCCCCCGGTACCCCTGGTGCATCGGGTCAGCCTGGTTTCGCCGGACCTCAGGGTCCCTCGGGTAACCGCGGTCAACCCGGCCCAGCTGGAGCTGCTGGTGCCAGCGGAGCCCCGGGACCAGTCGGTCAAGCAGGTCAGCAAGGTCCCGTTGGACCCGTGGGATTCACCGGAAACAGTGGACAACCTGGGGCTAACGGAGTGCCGGGAGGGGCTGGTTTTACTGGGGCACCCGGAGCGGCCGGTGCGGCTGGTCTGCCTGGGCCGGCAGGACCAGCTGGACCACTTGGACCAGCAGGACCTCAGGGAGGATTAGGACCAGCAGGACCTGCAGGACCCAGTGGGGCTTCTGGAGCAGCAGGAGCCAGTGGTCAAGCCGGACCTATCGGACCAGCAGGTCCAGCGGGACCAGCCGGACCCGCTGGACCCGCCGGGGATTCAGGCCTACAAGGTCCCACAGGACCTGCAGGTGATCTTGGTCCTGCGGGACCAGCCGGAGTTCCAGGATCTCTAGGACCGGCAGGACCGTCTGGAGATGTTGGTCTGCCGGGAGACAATGGAGACAGAGGACCCCAGGGACCTGCTGGACCCGCCGGATTACAAGGACCCTCTGGACCTCCTGGTCAGCGTGGCTCACCTGGTCCTGGTGGATCCGCAGGTGCTACTGGACCAGCTGGCTCTCCAGGTGCTCCAGGATCAGCAGGAGCCGCGGGATCTTCTCCAGCTGGCCCCCAGGGAGCAGTAGGACCACCAGGTCCTGCTGGTCCTGCTGGAACAGATGGTCAACCGGGACCGATTGGTCAACCAGGATCACCCGGTCCTCAGGGACCTCAAGGTAACGATGGTCAACCTGGTCAGCCGGGAGTGTTGGGACCGGCGGGACCAGCGGGACTTTCAGGTCCCCTTGGGTCTCCAGGGGATGCCGGTCAACAAGGAGGACCTGGTCCTGCCGGACGTACCGGTGCCATAGGAGACACAGGTGACAGCGGTGCCGCCGGGACTCCGGGGCAGAACGGGGCCGTGGGACCAGCTGGTCCCAAGGGGGAAGTCGGAAGCATAGGACCCGTCGGCCAGGTCGGTGCGGCCGGACAACCGGGACCCGCTGGAATTGCAGGCAGTCCGGGCTCGTTAGGCTCCCCGGGGGCTAGTGGTCAACCAGGAGGATTAGGGGCTCCCGGATCAGCCGGTCTCCCCGGAGACCAGGGTCTTCCGGGTCCAGCTGGAGCCTCTGGGCCGGCTGGTAGCAAGGGTCCCATAGGCACCCCTGGAAGTTCGGGTCAGGCTGGGCTACCAGGAGCTACTGGCCCCAACGGCGCCCCTGGACCTGATGGTGTCTCCGGAGGCACGGGACCTCAGGGTCCCCAAGGGCATGATGGAGCGCCCGGGTCAAACGGTAATCCAGGGGCTCAGGGACCCATTGGTCCCTCAGGGGCTGCTGGACCCAAAGGAGCCATTGGAAACCCTGGACCACAGGGGCCAAGCGGACAGAACGGCTCACCTGGGCAACCTGGGGCTCTGGGTCCCACGGGTCCCTCCGGCCCAGCAGGGGACAGAGGTAGTCCGGGAGCCAATGGAGCACCCGGAGACAACGGGTCTCCTGGTTCGGGCGGACAGCCAGGAGATCGTGGAGCTCCGGGACCAGCAGGGGCCGCCGGGCAACCGGGACCTCTTGGAGCAGCTGTCCTAACGGACAGCCTGGGGCCAGTGGGCTCCCTGGGAATCCTGGACAAGCGGGCAGTCCTGGTCCAGCTGGATCAATTGGTCTTCCAGGAGACAACGGGGTTCCAGGATCAGTTGGTCCAGCCGGCCAACCGGGACCAGCTGGATCAAGCGGACAAATTGGTCCCCAAGGACCTAAGGGACAGCCAGGACCACTAGGACCTTCATGCTCACCGGGATCAATTGGTCCCGCTGGTCCCAATGGAGCTCCAGGTGATACGGGGCAGCCTGGTGATAAGGGACGAGACGGAACACAAGGATTTCAGGGAGACCAGGGAGATGCCGGTGGGACTGGATTCCCGGGACCTGCTGGTGCTGCTGGACAACCAGGTGCCTCTGGTAGTCCGGGACCATCCGGTGTGATAGGCGCCGCTGGGTCAAGTGGAGCTCCCGGTCAGCAGGGAGCCACAGGAGCCACGGGCCCTGGGGGTAATCTCGGACAACCTGGACCTGCCGGGTCACAAGGTCCAAAAGGACCAAGTGGAGCAAACGGTGCCTCTGGAGCCCCGGGCCCTGCCGGACCCGCTGGAGCACCAGGAGGCTCCGGTCAACCAGGAAACATAGGACCAGCAGGTCAAGCAGGATCACAAGGACCAGCAGGAGCGATTGGTCCTATCGGAGCAGCGGGAGACAATGGCGCTCAAGGTCCTGCTGGACCCGCTGGAAGCATTGGTCAGCCTGGAGGACTTGGTCCCGCTGGAGCTCGAGGAGATTCTGGAGCCGCTGGGGCTACAGGTCCAGCTGGTGCTGCAGGACCTAAGGGTCCAAATGGAGCGAATGGACAACCAGGAGGATCTGGAGCACCCGGAGCCAATGGACAGCCTGGACTGCCCGGGGACAATGGACCCGCTGGGCAGCCTGGAGCTAATGGTAGTCCCGGGTCACTAGGACCTGCTGGTCCTGCTGGCGATCGAGGTGATCCTGGTCCGGCTGGAACCCCCGGACAAGCAGGTGCCAATGGTCAACCTGGAGCCCAAGGAGCTGCTGGGGATAGGGGAGCGCCAGGAGCAGCGGGACCGGCTGGGATAATTGGTGATCCGGGAGCGGCAGGGCAACCTGGTGGTCCGGGACCAAATGGAGCTGCAGGACCACTTGGTCAACCAGGACCGAATGGTCAAGTTGGACCAGCTGGACAAGCTGGAGCTCCGGGACCATCTGGGGCCAAGGGGCCTACGGGAGACAGGGGGCAGGATGGAACTCCAGGCAATGCGGGTACTCCCGGAGCCTCTGGACCAGCAGGGCCGGACGGTCAGCCCGGAAGTGCAGGCCCCATCGGGCCAGCAGGAAACGCCGGGGCGCCGGGGAATAATGGAGCGCCGGGAGACGCCGGAGCCGTTGGGGATGCAGGAAACAACGGAGCTCAGGGTGCACCGGGGGCCCCCGGGCCGGCTGGAATTAACGGAGCCGGTGGGGCTACCGGCCCATCTGGTGTTGCAGGGTTTACCGGTTCTCCTGGTCAGCCTGGTCAACCAGGGGCCTCAGGAGCCCCAGGTCCTGCCGGACAAAACGGCGCGTCCGGATCACCGGGTCCCGCCGGTCCGAACGGTCAGCCAGGACCCGCCGGACAGAAGGGACCAAGTGGTCCTGCCGGACCTATCGGACAACCGGGACCTAATGGCAACCCCGGTCAAGCAGGAGCGTCTGGTCTGCCGGGGGCTCTCGGGGATCAGGGACCTGCGGGACAACCAGGACCAGCTGGTCCTGCTGGACCATCTGGACCTAATGGACCTGCCGGTCAGCCGGGAGCCAGCGGTACTCCAGGGGCCGCTGGATTACCTGGAGCATCGGGTGCACCTGGAACCGCTGGATCTCCGGGTCAGCAGGGACTAGTCGGAGACGCCGGGACACCTGGACAAGCAGGATCTCAGGGTCTGCCAGGGGATGCTGGTCTTCCGGGACAGAAGGGAACTATTGGACAGATTGGGCCCGCAGGGGCGAGTGGTCAGCCAGGGGACGCTGGGCTAGCCGGTTCACCTGGATTACCTGGACCAGCCGGTCAAATTGGACCCTCGGGTCCTGCTGGACAGTCAGGAGCACCAGGACCCAATGGTCCTCTCGGTACCCCGGGTGATGCTGGTCAGGTAGGAGACGCAGGGACACCAGGATCTGCCGGTCAACCTGGACCAAATGGAGCACCAGGAGCACTCGGTCCAGCTGGATCTAGTGGTCCTAGCGGTCAACCGGGTCCAGTCGGAAGCCCAGGCAGCAGAGGCCCGGCAGGTACTCCGGGTCTAGCTGGTCCCCAAGGTCAGCAGGGACCTAAGGGACCCACTGGGTCGGCTGGAGCGAGCGGTACGCCCGTATTCAGAGGAGATCCGGGACCAGCTGGAGCCGCAGGACCTCTTGGGCAGGCTGGACCCAATGGGCAGCCGGGCAGTGCTGGTCCTGACGGTGACAAGGGACCGGCAGGGTCTCCAGGACCCCAGGGACAAATTGGTCAAAGTGGACCCCAAGGTGCCGCTGGTCTACCAGGACCCGCAGGGAACCCTGGTCAATCAGGAGCTCTTGGTCCCGCCGGCTCACCAGGCTCAGCAGGACCAAGTGGTCAGCAAGGTCCAAAAGGTCAGCCTGGATCCGCTGGAACCCCTGGAGACAGAGGATTTCCAGGCGCGGCAGGACCGGCGGGTCCCGCAGGTGACGCGGGCACTCCTGGTCAACCGGGAAATCTCGGCCAGCCTGGAGCTAGCGGAGCTCCAGGACCAAGCGGACCCAGTGGACAACCAGGGAGTCTTGGACCTCAAGGACAACCAGGAGACCGTGGACCAGCTGGTCCAAATGGTCAGCCTGGCAATGCGGGACCAGCCGGTAACATTGGACCCACGGGGCCGGCTGGTAATGCTGGGGCACGAGGACAGGATTGAACCCCTGGTCAGGCTGGGGACAAGGGTCTTCCTGGAGATCAGGGACCAGCGGGCAATCCTGGAACTCCTGGTACTAATGGTCAACCAGGGTCTCAGGGAGCTACAGGGGCTACTGGACCGGCTGGTACAGTCGGTCAACCAGGACCCGCAGGTCAGGCAGGCTCCTCGGGCCCTCAAGGTGCACCTGGTACCAACGGACAACCGGGAACCAACGGTGACATTGGTGCTCCAGGATTCCAGGGTTCCCCAGGAGCCCCAGGTGCTGCTGGACAACCAGGGGATCGGGGACCTGCCGGAGCCGCAGGGCAGCCTGGAAATGCTGGCGCCATTGGGCCTGCAGGGCCAAATGGTCAGCCAGGTACTAATGGAAACCCGGGACAGCGAGGTACAGATGGAACCCCGGGTGCTTCTGGGGTACCAGGTCAGCCCGGAGCAATTGGACCGACTGGACCTGCTGGGCAAGTAGGAGATGCTGGACCAGCTGGACCCCAGGGAAATAAAGGACCAACAGGGACCCCAGGACCAAGAGGCCAGGGCGGTTCGGCTGGGGCTACAGGTGCGACGGGATTTCAGGGAGCAAGCGGCTCCCCAGGGGTAGTGGGAGCGAGTGGAGCCCCCGGCCCAGCAGGAGCGCAGGGACCCCAGGGACAGGCAGGAAGTCGAGGCCAAGATGGTACCCCAGGCCAGCAAGGTTTCACTGGAGCTTCTGGGCCCGCAGGACAGGCCGGCAGCCCAGGGACCCAAGGAGCCCCTGGTCCTGCTGGTCCAAACAGTCAGGTAGCCGGACCAATTGGACCTGTAGGACCAATTGGTCCTGCCGGCGATCAAGGACCACAGGGCGCACCTGGTCCTCAAGGGCCAACAATTAACGGTCAGCCTGGACAACCTGGTCCTCAGGGAGACAAGGGGGCCCCTGGTAATGCTGGAGCATCTGGGCAGCCAGGAAATGCTGGACCTGCTGGTCCGGCAGGACAAGTTGGTCTGCCTGGAGACGCTGGCACTCCTGGTCAAGCCGGTCAGCCTGGTCAACCGGGCCTACCTGGAAGCCAAGGACAGGCGGGTGCGCCTGGATTCCCTGGCTCAGCCGGTCAGCCGGGATCATCCGGACCCCAGGGAGCTCCAGGACCTAAGGGACCAAGTGGTAGTCCCGGTCAGGCAGGAAGCAATGGAGACGTAGGACCGGCGGGTTTGCCAGGTCCCGGTGGACAGCCGGGACAACCTGGAGACGTCGGCGATCAAGGACCTAAAGGTGCCCAGGGTGCCAGAGGGTCCGATGGTCCTGCCGGTCAGATAGGCCCCGCGGGAGATCGTGGACAGCCCGGTACCCCCGGACAGAATGGTGCTCCTGGAGGTCCTGGGCCTCAGGGCCCTGCTGGGGCTTCGGGAGATGCCGGTAACGCAGGAAATCAAGGTTCAACGGGAGCACCCGGCAGTCCAGGAGCTAGTGGACAACCTGGACCCTCTGGACAACCAGGACTAACCGGACCTGCAGGTACTCCAGGAACCGCCGGACAATCTGGGACTCCCGGTCAAATAGGAGCCCCCGGAGACAAGGGACCCTCCGGTCAACCAGGACAAGCAGGAACCCCAGGACAACAGGGCACTCCAGGACAACCAGGACCTTCTGGTCAGCCTGGCAACAAAGGTGCCGCTGGTCAACCTGGTACTCCTGGTCAACAAGGTTCCTCCGGGATGCCACGACCGATAGGCGCTCCAGGTCCCCAGGGAGCTAAGGGATCATCAGGACAGCCAGGAGACCTCGGACCACAAGGTCAAGCTGGACCAGCTGGGAACCCTGGAGCTCAAGGACAGCAAGGGGCATCGGGATCTCCAGGTCCCGCAGGGCAGCTTGGGTCTCCAGGACCCGCGGGTCCCATCGGAAGTCCAGGTCAAGCTGGACAGCGTGGTCCGGATGGAACGAGTGGAACTCCTGGCAGTCAGGGAGCATCAGGTGCACCTGGAGCATCAGGGCCAGCCGGAGATAAGGGAACACCCGGGGCAGCAGGACCTGCGGGACAACCTGGTCCAGCTGGACAGCCTGGATCTAATGGCCGAGCAGGTAATCCGGGCCAACAGGGTCCTGTAGGAGACCAAGGACCACAGGGACAAGCTGGTCAACCCGGAGCCAATGGTCAGCCTGGTGCCTCCGGATTGCCTGGCAACCCGGGTCAGGCCGGAACCAACGGTCAGCCCGGAGATCAGGGAGTCCAGGGCGCTCCGGGAGATCGGGGGGCGCCTGGGAATGCTGGACCTGCCGGACAGCCTGGAGACGTTGGTCAAGCAGGACCAGCTGGACAACAAGGTGCGAGTGGAGCAGCTGGATCCCGTGGAACAATTGGAGGAGCTGGTGCTCCTGGAGCACGTGGACCCGATGGTCAGCCAGGTACTCCAGGTCAGCAGGGAGCATCTGGTGCACCCGGATCAGCCGGTGTCATCGGACCATCAGGTGCGTCCGGTACACCAGGAAGTCCTGGTCAACCGGGAGCTCCGGGAGACAGAGGACTTCCGGGGACAAACGGTCAGCAGGGATTCACAGGAAATGCAGGTAATCCTGGACAAGCTGGAACACCAGGGGCTTCAGGGCTGAAGGGTGTTGCTGGACAGCCGGGCCCAGCAGGGCAACCTGGAGCGTCAGGTGGTGTCGGGGCACCCGGTCCGCAAGGAGCGAGGGGCGACAATGGAGACCAGGGAGCACAGGGAGCCCCAGGGGCTGATGGGACCCCAGGAACTAATGGACGAGATGGAACACCCGGCGCAACTGGATTCACTGGATCCAAGGGTCTTCCAGGTCAACAAGGACTTGTCGGCAGCGTGGGACCCCCAGGAATATCCGGCAGTGTAGGCTTCACCGGGGCCTCGGGACCCCAGGGACAGAAGGGAGTCATAGGTCAGGCAGGACCTGCTGGATCACTGGGACCGGCCGGAGGGCCTGGCTCTCCAGGGAACCGTGGTCAGGCGGGTCAGCCTGGTCAACCAGGGGACACGGGAGCGCCAGGACAGTCTGGTCAAGCGGGATCAAGTGGTCAACCTGGTCAAGCTGGAGATGCAGGACAAGCTGGTCCCGTGGGACCTATCGGTGCTCCTGGTCCCCTAGGTCAGCCGGGACCAAATGGAAATCCTGGAGCGTCCGGTGCTCCTGGACAGCCGGGACCAAATGGGGCTCTAGGAGCCATAGGACCAGCTGGGGCTCTTGGAGATCCTGGCCAGGCAGGTCCGCAGGGACAGCCGGGTCAAGTAGGACCCGCCGGTCCCCAAGGTCAACCTGGACCCAATGGTCCTGGCGGGGACCGTGGTGCAGCAGGTGATCCTGGAGCGGCAGGACCAGCGGGCAGCCCTGGAGATCGCGGAGACCCCGGACCACAAGGGTCAAATGGACAGCCAGGACAACCCGGTGCAGCTGGTCCTCAGGGAGCCAAGGGACCACTGGGAGGTCCTGGGACCAACGGGCATAATGGACAGCCAGGTCAACAAGGAGCGCCAGGAAGCCAAGGACCTGCTGGTCCCATTGGAGCCCCTGGTCAACCAGGACCTGCTGGGCCCATCGGTCAGCCGGGAGACAACGGTTTGTCTGGTCCAGTCGGAGCCCCAGGCCTGCAAGGAGATGCTGGTGTACAGGGAGCCCGAGGACCTGCTGGTCCTAGCGGTCCAGATGGTGGCATCGGACCGGCAGGGGATAATGGAACTCCAGGACAGCAAGGCAGCCCAGGCTTACAGGGAGACGCAGGACCAGCTGGTCCCCAGGGAGGCGCTGGACCTAAGGGACAACCAGGACCCGCAGGGGCTCTAGGTCAACCAGGTCCAGCTGGACCCGCTGGGCCGAACGGTGACTTGGGTCAGGCGGGACCTCTAGGCGCACCCGGAGATAACGGAGCTCAAGGACCAGCAGGACCTTTAGGACAACCAGGACCAGCAGGTCAAGCAGGTGATCGGGGAGCTCCAGGTGCACCTGGAACCGATGGGTCTCCTGGTACCCCGGGTGCTCAGGGAGACGTGGGACCTGCAGGAGGTCCTGGTCAGAATGGTAACAATGGTGCTGCAGGAGATCAAGGGGCCCAAGGACAGGCTGGTTCTCCTGGGGCACCTGGTGATAGGGGGGCTCCAGGGGCGGCAGGACCTCAAGGACCTGCTGGACCAGCCGGGCCTAAAGGACCAATAGGAAGTCCCGGCAATAATGGAAATAACGGACAGCCAGGACAACCAGGACCCGCTGGAGACATCGGACTCCCGGGGACAGCGGGCAGCCCTGGGACTAACGGCGCTCCTGGGCTACCCGGAAATGCAGGCCCACAAGGAACACCCGGACAACCCAGAACTGGTCCGGCTGGAGCTCCAGGAGCCCAAGGTCCCGCCGGGACGCCTGGGACTCCAGGTCAAGCAGGACCTAGGGGTTCTCCCGGAGCTGCGGGTCCAATAGGAGGACCAGGAGCTTCAGGGGCTCCAGGACAGGCCGGAGCGGCAGGGGACAAGGGACCTGCTGGACCTGCTGGAAATCCTGGTGCCCAAGGACAGAACGGGCAGCCAGGTCAACAAGGTGCCACAGGACCTGCTGGTAATGCTGGGGCTAGCGGAGACGCAGGATCACCCGGGGACCGCGGAGACCGTGGAGCCCAGGGCCCAGCGGGCGATATAGGAGCCCCTGGACCCAACGGCCAGAACGGACAACCCGGTCAGCCAGGAGCTCAAGGTCAGCCCGGAGACCGTGGACCGGCCGGACAGGCTGGAGCCCCTGGAGCACTTGGGCCATCTGGGCCTGCTGGTTCTGTCGGTCAGCCAGGAGCGGCGGGAAATAATGGACAGGCTGGAGCGAAGGGTCAGACGGGCCAGGCAGGACTTCAAGGAGCTGTGGGTGATAGGGGAGCACAGGGGGCCAGTGGTGGGCCAGGACCTGCCGGGCAGAAAGGATCGCCCGGGCCGGCTGGGACTAGGGGACCTCAAGGGGCATCTGGAGGACCAGGTGCTGCTGGTCAAAATGGGGCTCAGGGAGCAAGTGGCGCTCCTGGTCCAGCTGGTCAGCCTGGATCAGCCGGTCAGCAGGGACCAGCGGGGCCGAAAGGACCGACAGGAGATATCGGTGGCCCAGGACCTTCGGGGGCTTCGGGACAACCCGGCGCTCAGGGCCTACCTGGACCGAATGGCCAACCTGGTACATCCGGAACTAACGGTCAGCCAGGGGCTCGGGGTGCACAAGGATCCAGTGGTGCTCCTGGTCTGCCAGGAGATCAGGGTCCAGCAGGGAATCCAGGTCAAGCTGGCTCACCTGGGGCCCAAGGAACTGTCGGTGACCAAGGAGCCTCTGGAGCTCCCGGAGCAAATGGACAGCCCGGCAATGCGGGACCGAATGGTCAACCAGGCCCAGCAGGGGCGTCAGGGCGCCCTGGTCTAAGGGGCGAGTCAGGGCAGGACGGTACACCCGGTCAGCAGGGTTTCACGGGGGCTCAAGGTCCTCGTGGACAGAGTGGATCACCAGGAGCGCAAGGATCACCTGGAGCGGCAGGACCTGTCGGGCAGCCTGGTGATCAGGGACAACAGGGACCGGCTGGGGATAAGGGAACAGCAGGAGCTCCGGGAAATCAAGGATCACTAGGAGCACCAGGACCAGTTGGTCAACCAGGGGACAATGGTCCAGCAGGAGCAGCAGGACCAGCAGGACCTAATGGTGACAAAGGTCTCCCAGGACCAGCAGGACAAGCCGGGCAACCAGGAGACCGTGGTACACCCGGCTCACAGGGAGCAGCCGGTCCCATTGGTGCGCCGGGATTTATCGGTGATCCTGGACCAGCCGGTAATCCGGGACAACAGGGAGCGTCAGGAAATGCAGGGACCCCAGGACAGCCGGGAGCGTCCGGAGCGCCTGGTCCCGCGGGAAGTTCAGGGAGTCCAGGACAGCCGGGACCGCAGGGTCAGCCTGGAGCTCAAGGGGCACCTGGAAACAAAGGAGACGCTGGTGATACGGGAAGTGCTGGGGCGCCTGGGCAGCCCGGGACAGCTGGACAACCAGGACAGCAGGGGCAGACAGGAGGGCCAGGACCCGCGGGTAGTGTTGGAGCACCCGGGTCTGCTGGGCCTCGAGGAACGCCAGGGGCTAAGGGTCAGCCCGGCAATATTGGTGCACCAGGTCAGCCCGGACAAGGTGGTGCCCCTGGAGACCAAGGTGTATCCGGGGCTCAAGGGGCCAGTGGAGCCCCTGGACCAGCAGGAGGACCTGGCCCAGTAGGTGATCAGGGACCACAAGGTCAACAAGGTTCGCAAGGCCAACCAGGAGATCGTGGAGCACCGGGTACCAATGGTTCACCTGGAAGTGCTGGTCCAGTTGGTGCACCAGGTCCTCTAGGAGCCCCTGGCCAGGCTGGACAACCCGGACAAGCTGGGGATCGTGGTGACGCCGGGCCTAATGGAAACAATGGTGCCGTGGGTAACACGGGACCAAGTGGACAGCCTGGCCAAGCCGGAGCCTCGGGACCTGCAGGAGCTCCTGGTGCTCGTGGGCCTGATGGAGCCAAGGGTGCACCAGGAACTGACTGGCCTCAGGGGGCACTAGGTCAACCAGGTCCTGCTGGAAATGCTGGGACTCCAGGTTCCAAAGGAGATAAGGGTGCTCCTGGTAATCCAGGGCAGCCCGGAGCTAGTGGTGACGTAGGGCCAGCAGGACAAGCTGGAGCTCCAGGACCCAATGGAACCCCGGGTAATCCAGGAGCGGCAGGACCTATCGGTCAGCCGGGACAAGCAGGTACTGCGGGAACCCCTGGTGCTCAAGGAGCATCTGGTCCTGCAGGATCATTTGGACCAGTGGGACCTGGTGGTCAACCAGGTACTCCTGGACAAATTGGGCTACCGGGACCTAATGGACAACCTGGTCCAAGGGGACAAGATGGAGCCTCAGGTCAAATTGGAGATGCAGGAAATAGTGGAGCTCCTGGAGCCAATGGGCAACCGGGTGCACCGGGGGGCCCTGGCCCAGCGGGACAAAGAGGAACAGATGGATCTGCTGGAGCCCCAGGACTCCCAGGAAACGCTGGACCTAACGGTCAGGCTGGAGATACGGGAGCCCCAGGACAAGCAGGAGCACAGGGTCCACCTGGACAGGCAGGTCCTCAGGGACAGAAAGGAGCGCCTGGGCCCCCAGCCGCATCGGGAGCCAGGGGAGACCCAGGACCAGCGGGACCAGCTGGACAACCAGGTCTTCCAGGAGCAGCAGGACCTGCCGGTCCCAAGGGTACTCCCGGACAACCCGGTACAATTGGCCAGCCTGGCGGTGCCGGTCAATAAGGGTCCCCGGGACCCCAGGGTCAGCAGGGAGGCGTTGGATTCACCGGATCGACAGGACCTGCAGGAGATGCGGGGACTCCCGGTGCCCCGGGACCTGTGGGTGACGTAGGAATGGCAGGCACTCCTGGAGCCTCGGGAGCTCCTGGTCAACCAGGAAACAATGGTCAGCCCGGTACGGCAGGTGCCCGAGGAGCCCAAGGAGCAACGGGAGCCCCAGGAGGCATAGGACCTGCCGGAGCAAACGGACCCCGAGGAAACGACGGTCAGCCCGGCGATGCTGGACCCCAAGGTTCCCCGGGCCCATCTGGACCCAACGGTAGCCCTGGCACAGCAGGGCAGCCTGGAGCCAGAGGACCTACCGGGGGCATTGGTCCTGCTGGTGGAACGGGTCTTCCTGGTCAAAACGGAGCAGCTGGTCAGCCGGGACCCGCAGGTCAGATAGGAGCACCCGGAGCTAGTGGTTCCCCTGGAACTCCTGGTCAGCAGGGAGATAAAGGAGCCCCCGGGGCTAATGGACAAGATGGCACGCCAGGTGCTTCAGGGGCCCCTGGACCCGCCGGAGCAAAAGGGGTTCCTGGAGATAAAGGAGTAGCTGGACCAGCGGGAAATAATGGAGCATCGGGCTCCCCGGGAGCAAATGGTGACATTGGATTACCGGGCCCCGCAGGTGCCTCTGGAACTCCCGGCCAACCTGGACAGGTAGGAGCCCCGGGTCTTCAGGGATCAGCTGGTCCCGCAGGGGACGCCGGACCGAAAGGAGCCCCAGGACCAGCCGGACAGCCTGGATCTCGTGGAAACGATGGTACACCTGGACAACCGGGACCAGCAGGTCAACCAGGCTTGCCTGGAGCCAATGGAGATATTGGGGCAGCAGGAGCGTCAGGTTTACCTGGTCAAGCCGGCCCTAGGGGTCCGTCTGGTCCTGTGGGAGGACCTGGTCAGAAGGGACAACCAGGAGCCAACGGTCAACCAGGAGCACCTGGTGATGCTGGACCGGCTGGAAGCAACGGTGCCTCAGGGGCGCCTGGGCCTAATGGTGCCCCGGGTGCTTCTGGTGCGTCTGGTGCAGCTGGAGCACCGGGAGATGCGGGAGCGATAGGAGCAGCAGGTCCAGCAGGGACGCCAGGAAGTCCTGGGGATAGAGGTGCGCCGGGAGATCGAGGAGGTCCAGGGCCAGCAGGACAGGCCGGTACTCCAGGAAACCAGGGACCCAAAGGACCTAACGGACAGGCCGGAAGTCTAGGTGCCCCAGGAACCCCCGGTGCGAATGGTCAGCCAGGACCACAGGGGCCCGCCGGTGACCGTGGCGCTGTTGGACCGGTCGGAGGAGCCGGACCCAGGGGACAGCCTGGAACTGATGGATCAGCCGGAAGTCCAGGACTTCAGGGACCTCAAGGTGATCCCGGAGCCTCTGGAGCCCCAGGACCAGCCGGCCAGCCCGGGGACAACGGTGCAGTAGGAGCCCCTGGAGCACAAGGACCCGCCGGTACACCAGGACAAGCAGGATCCTCCGGACCAGCAGGACAACCAGGCACCCAAGGTCCCGCAGGACCCATTGGTCCTGCCGGGGGTAAAGGACAACCCGGAGACACTGGAGCCCCAGGATCTCAGGGAGCGGTGGGAAGCGTGGGACAGCCGGGACCAGCAGGAGCGATTGGTTTTCCAGGTGCTCCGGGTGATAATGGAGCAAGTGGGCCGGCAGGACCTCCGGGACAGAATGGAGCACTAGGGGCGCCTGGTCTGCAAGGGGCTGTTGGGGATAATGGAGCCCCAGGAGCTGCTGGACTTCAGGGAGCCCCTGGGCCCGCTGGAGCAAGTGGACAGCCAGGACAGAACGGAGCCAGGGGAGCAATAGGACTCCCAGGACCCGCCGGTGGTGTTGGAGCGAGCGGACCAGCAGGACCAATTGGAGACCTAGGCCCCGCAGGGCCTAACGGACAAAATGGCCAGCAGGGTGCCCCCGGTCCAGGTGCAGCCTCTGGACAGCCCGGATCTGACGGACCCGCAGGAGCTGCAGGAATAACTGGAGCTACTGGATTCACTGGCCAGCCTGGGACTTCTGGAAATGATGGAACCCCTGGAAACAAGGGTCCTATCGGAGCCCCTGGTACGCCTGGGCAAAACGGAAGCCCAGGTACTAACGGTAGTCCCGGAGCCTCGGGAGCGCCTGGAGTAAGTGGACCCGCGGGAGATAAGGGTACCCCGGGTGCACCAGGACCTGCAGGCCAACCAGGGGCATCTGGAGCACCTGGGCAGCCTGGGAGTCAGGGCGCACAAGGTCAGCCAGGAGACATTGGTGCTGCAGGACCTTCTGGTCCTGTGGGGGCAAGTGGTGCACCGGGACAGGCCGGGGCAAGAGGTAATGACGGAGCAGCAGGAGCCCCTGGTGATCAAGGTTTTACTGGAGCTAGTGGTGCGCCAGGGAATAATGGTCAACCAGGAGCACCAGGAGACAAGGGAACTCCTGGACCCGCTGGTCCTGCTGGACCCATTGGTCAACCAGGTCCTAATGGTCAACCAGGTGCTAAGGGTGCACTAGGCACACCGGGAACTGCAGGTCAGCCGGGAGCTTCTGGTCAAGCCGGTAGCCCTGGAAGCCAGGTAGCCACAGGATCCACTGGACAAGCTGGAGACCTAGGACCAGCGGGTCCCGCCGGACCGGCTGGACCTAATGGACCGAGAGGCCAAAATGGAAACCCTGGACCTGCCGGACAGGCTGGTGCTCCGGGTACTCGGGGTGCCCCAGGCAGCGCAGGCCCTGCGGGTCAACCAAGACAAGCCGGCCCAGCTGGTCAACCTGGACTGAAGGGAGCTGCTGGTCCCGCCGGTACACCGGGACAGCCAGGGACAAAGGGAATACTAGGAGCACCCGGACAGCAAGGTCCCGCTGGTAACGCAGGGACTCCCGGACAGCAGGGACCTGCTGGACCTAATGGGGCTAGTGGAGACCCGGGACCAGCCGGACAACCAGGACCTCAAGGTGGTCCAGGACCTGCTGGTGCTAGTGGTCTACCTGGTAGCCCTGGTTCCAATGGTCCTGCCGGTGGTACTGGACCAGCTGGACAGAAGGGATCCAAAGGAAGCCCAGGACCCGCGGGACAGTCTGGCTCAAGTGGAGCCCCAGGTCTAGCAGGAGCCGTTGGTCAAGTTGGAGCAAATGGTCAGGCAGGCAGCCCGGGTGATACTGGGTCCCCAGGACCAGCAGGTGCTAATGGACAGCCGGGAGATCAAGGACCACAAGGTCCCGCTGGACCTAGAGGTCAAGCAGGACCGAATGGATCCCCAGGCACTCCAGGACAAGCAGGGCCTCAGGGAGCCAGCGGAAGTGTTGGTCCGGCCGGAACCCCAGGTGCCTCGGGACCAGCCGGTAATATTGGTCCAGCTGGTCCCGCGGGACAAAAGGGCGCACCAGGACCTGCTGGACCGCAGGGGGCTATTGGAGACGCTGGAGCTGGAGGGCAAAGTGGACAACAAGGTGCTACGGGATTCCCAGGAGCTCAAGGGTCGTCCGGTACTCCCGGAGCAAAAGGAACCCCAGGATCACTTGGTCCAGTTGGACAACCAGGACCAAACGGCGCTCCGGGAGGGGCTGGAGTAAACGGACAACCAGGAACACGTGGAACTACAGGAGCAACAGGATTCTCGGGTCAACCGGGACCTAATGGTCAGAACGGTCAACCAGGCCCAGCCGGTGCTTCAGGACAACCAGGACCCAATGGTCAAGCTGGTCAGCCGGGGCCTAATGGACAAAATGGAGCTCCAGGTGAGCGAGGACCTGCCGGAGGCTCCGGCTCTCCTGGTCCACTCGGACCTGCGGGACCAGTTGGTCCCAAAGGACGTGCGGGACCAATTGGAGATGCCGGACCACCAGGACAGCCGGGTCCTCCAGGGACCCAGACAGCTGAGCGTGGAGATCCTGGTGCTGCAGGAATCCAAGGTGTTGTCGGTCCACCCGGCCCAGCCGGCACTGCCGGTGAAGCCGGATCTACGGGCAGCAGCGGAACCCCAGGAGCCCCGGGACCCCAGGGAGCCACAGGACAGCCTGGTGACGCCGGGCCAGCAGGATCTCCAGGGGTTCCCGGTGCGGCGGGCACTGCGGGCAACAGAGGAGCCCGGGATCGAGAGGACAGCCCGGGCCAAATGGGCAGGCTGGGACACCAGGCTCCCAAGGACCAAGTGGACCAAATGGTCCTCAGGGGCCCCAGGGCACTCGAGGTAACGCCGGAGCGTCAGGCACCCCAGGCCAGCCGGGCTCACAAGGCCCCGCCGGTCAACGTGGAGCTCCAGGTACACCAGGAACAGCCGGCGGCCGTGGAATCGCAGGAGCTCCGGGACCAAATGGTCCGCTAGGACCCCAAGGTCCCAGAGGACAAGACGGACAGGCAGGATCACCAGGTCCTGCCGGAAACCCAGGAGACATTGGACCCCAAGGTGTTGCTGGTCCTAACGGTCAGGTCGGTCAGCAAGGAGTGGCCGGTGCCTCGGGACAAGCTGGACCTGCTGGCCAACCAGGACCTGCGGGCAGTAGTGGAAGCCCTGGAGACACGGGGGCACCAGGGCAGAAGGGTCAGTTAGGCGGTCCTGGACCAGCAGGTACCCCAGGTCAAGCCGGACCAAATGGACAACCAGGCTTCCAAGGACCTGTGGGACCAGCAGGAGACGCAGGACTCCCCGGCAATGCAGGAATACAGGGACCAGCAGGTCCCAATGGTTCCCCGGGACCTAAAGGCGCTCCCGGTCAACCAGGATCAGACGGTCAGCCTGGCCTTCCGGGCCCGGCTGGACAAGTTGGCGGACCAGGATCCGCAGGTTCGTCGGGCGATGCCGGCACACCGGGGGCAGCAGGACCAAATGGTGCCCCAGGACCGAACGGGTCTCCTGGTCAGGCAGGGGATGCTGGAGACACCGGAGCACCAGGAGATTCAGGAAATCCTGGATCGCAAGGTCCTCAGGGTCCTATTGGACCAAGTGGTCAGCCTGGACCAGCTGGTGGACAAGGAGCAACGGGAGCGTCCGGACAGCCTGGAAATGCAGGACCTAGGGGAACTAATGGAGCAACAGGTCAGCCTGGAAGTCCAGGCAATGCTGGAACGCCTGGAATTAATGGATCGCCAGGAGTACCCGTGATCGAGGCGGACCAGGTCCTCAGGGAGCCAGTGGGTCTCCTGGAAATGCCGGACCAGCGGGAAATAAGGGATCACCGGGAGATAAAGGACCAGCGGGTACCGCAGGGGGTCCGGGTATTACCGGAGCGACTGGTCAGCCTGGACCTAGGGGTCAAGTAGGACCTTCTGGTCCGGCTGGTCCAGCAGGCCCCGCGGGTCCACGTGGAGATGCTGGATCTCCTGGCAGTCCTGGGTCGCAGGGACAGGCTGGATCACGGGGTGCTCAGGGATTTACTGGCGGGACTGGTCCAGCCGGAACTTTAGGAGGCATTGGTCCGGCGGGTCCTCTGGGACCCAGTGGACAACCAGGAGTTGCCGGATCACCGGGTCTTGCAGGACCCCAGGGCAGCATCGGACCTCAAGGACCTAAGGGTAACTTAGGAGTGAATGGCCCAGCCGGTGACCAAGGACCCCAAGGTGCCCCAGGACCAGCCGGACCCCAGGGTCAACCCGGGCCACTGGGGCAGATTGGTGACCCTGGGGCGGCCGGTCAGCCTGGCACAATCGGTTCAACTGGAGACAAAGGATTTGCAGGGCCCGCTGGGCCCCCAGGAGATATTGGAGGACAGGGACCAGCAGGGTCCGCTGGTCCAGCAGGACAACCTGGACAGGCTGGATCGCCCGGTGATAGGGGGATTGCAGGAGATCCGGGACCTGCAGGACCTATTGGACAAGCCGGACCGGCTGGATTTCCTGGACAGGCGGGTCCTAATGGTTCACCTGGTGCTTCTGGCCCAGCTGGATCCGCCGGACCAAGAGGATCCCCGGGACCTTCAGGTAACCGTGGTCAGCCCGGTGCACCGGGAGGATCAGGTGCTCCTGGACCTATCGGCAGTAATGGAAACGCTGGATTCCCAGGTCCCTCGGGACCCGATGGACCAGCTGGTCCTGCTGGGCCTGCTGGACCTCCCGGATCACTTGGCCCAGCTGGTCCAGCCGGACAACCTGGAGACACCGGGGCGATAGGAGTTGCAGGCAGTCCAGGTCAGGCGGGACCTCAGGGACAAAGTGGATCATCTGGAGCTCCTGGATCTAAGGGCTCCACGGGACCGGCAGGACCTGCTGGTCCTCGAGGAGATGGAGGAGTAGCAGGACAACCAGGGGCACCGGGTGATAGGGGAGACACAGGGGCATCAGGACCACAGGGAGTCGTCGGGTCTACGGGGCAGAACGGACCGCAGGGGTCTCAGGGAGTGCGGGGTCCTGATGGATCCCGGGTCCATCTGGTCAACCGGGTCCAATTGGATTACCAGGAGCCAGTGGTTCAGTGGGAAATACAGGCGACCCAGGACCTGCTGGTAATGCTGGACCTAATGGTCAACTCGGGCCCCCTGGGTCTCTTGGAGTTCAAGGGACAGATGGGCCTACTGGAGCGACTGGTTTCACGGGACCAAATGGTCAGGCGGGCTCTAGGGGTCCCGATGGGGCACCAGGTGAACGAGGTACCCCCGGAGACCCAGGACCTCAAGGGGGTCCAGGACCCCAGGGTGTCAACGGGTTGAAGGGTCCTCGGGGAACTGATGGAGTAGCCGGACCGACTGGTCCCACGGGATCCACAGGGACCATAGGACAGCCAGGGTCACCTGGACCGCGAGGCGGTGCGGGCCCACTAGGGGCACCGGGAATTATTGGACCGTCCGGACCAAGGGGCCCAGTTGGACAGCAAGGAATTAGGGGAGCTTCGGGCTTGCCCGGTAGTGCAGGACTCTCAGGACCAGTGGGACCTGTCGGCCCAGTGGGTCAGCCTGGAGCCCGCGGCCCTAACGGAATCATTGGCAACGCCGGTCAGCCGGGACAAGCCGGACCAACAGGTCCTAGAGGTCCTGACGGCCCGTCGGGACAGTGAGGCTTGACGGGAGCCTCGGGAAGTCCGGGAGACACTGGGTCTGCAGGTGGATCAGGCTTTGCAGGACAAGCGGGACCTCAGGGGGCAACGGGATCGTCGGGACCGGCTGGTAGTCCGGGACCTAGCGGACCTAATGGACCTCTTGGTCCTGCAGGAGATAGAGGCCCAGTTGGTCCGAATGGCCGTCAGGGAGACTCTGGCTCAATTGGACCCTCAGGCCCCCGAGGAGCACCGGGCAGCATAGGAGCCAGTGGAGCCGCGGGTGCACCAGGTCCTCTGGGTTCTCCCGGGGATAGAGGTCCTTCCGGTCCTAACGGACTACCTGGAGCAACTGGAGCTCCTGGAGCAGCAGGGCAGATTGGTCCTCTGGGTCCTACAGGACCTGCAGGACCATTGGGACTTCCGGGACCTACAGGTCGTAGCGGAGCTACAGGAGACACCGGAGCAAGTGGACCAGCTGGAGCAAGTGGTACTGCTGGAGCCATAGGACCCACGGGATTAACAGGAGCCACAGGCACCCTGGGACCCAAAGGATCCCCCGGATCACGAGGCTTCACAGGTGGAATCGGTCCAGACGGAGGGATTGGTGACTCCGGTCCGCAGGGAATCAGAGGCGCGTCAGGATCCACGGGTCCACTTGGTGATACCGGGAATCCTGGTCCCATCGGAGGGCCTGGTCCTCCAGGTCAGTCCGGAAGGCAAGGTCTTCAGGGAGAGGCAGGACCCCCTGGGTTTACTGGTGCACCTGGTCTGGCGGGACCTCAGGGAAATCCGGGACCTATCGGACCATTAGGAGCAGTGGGAGCCCCAGGACAGGACGGATTCCAGGGCCCTGCGGGTGCGCCTGGAGCTAATGGACAGAGAGGAGAACTCGGAGCAACTGGAGACCCTGGAGACACAGGATCTCCGGGACAATCAGGATTCCCGGGACCAAATGGTCCCATTGGCCCTGTGGGACCTACCGGAGCGTCTGGTAACACTGGGCGGCCAGGTCCTCAAGGACCATCTGGTCCCACCGGACCAAATGGAGCCTCTGGACCGATCGGAGGTCCCGGAAGCACGGGACCCCAAGGTCCAACGGGTCCGATTGGAGTCGTCGGTGCAACCGGTTCATCAGGTCCCACTGGTCGTCTTGGTGCTCCCGGACGGGACGGAAACAAAGGTGTCCGCGGACCTGACGGAGGACCCGGGCCTAACGGAGCGCCGGGAGCAGCAGGACTTCCTGGGGCGCAGGGTCAGGGTCAAGCCGGACCAGCAGGTCCCTTGGGAGATATTGGAGATCCGGGCACTAATGGATCGACAGGGTCAACGGGTCCTAAAGGAATTTCCGGAGATGTTGGGGAGAGAGGTTTTACGGGAATCCAGGGTCCGGCCGGTCCCCTAGGGGGCCCAGGACCCAGTGGTCTACGTGGACCCACAGGTTTGACGGGAGCCACGGGAAATACCGGCCCCACCGGAATCAACGGCTCCCCAGGACCACTTGGTGAAAGAGGCGTCGCTGGCACAGGAGGAAACACCGGGACCACTGGTCCTGCGGGACCAAGAGGTCCCAGAGGACCTAATGGTGCGCCTGGCGACACAGGACCTTTAGGGCCTGCAGGACCACAAGGGCCTCTAGGTCAGTCGGGACCAGTTGGACCACTAGGTGACACTGGAGACCCAGGACCTCAGGGACCAATTGGTCAAAATGGTCCTCCTGGTACAAATGGTCTTCCTGGCGAGCGTGGTTTTACAGGATCAACGGGATCATCAGGACCAATAGGTCAGCCGGGTTTCATAGGCTCTCCAGGAACAAATGGTGCAATTGGTCCTCTAGGTCCAATAGGACCACAAGGATCCAAGGGACCCCAAGGCCAAAGCGGTCCTTTGGGAGCGACGGGACCTACAGGACCAGTTGGCCCCATCGGTGGCGCTGGCCCTGTGGGTCGTGTAGGGAACAGAGGTCCTATAGGACCAGCAGGTGGATCAGGATTCACAGGACCAGTTGGTCCTCGAGGTGATCAGGGACCAGCTGGTCAGCCTGGATTACAGGGACCACAAGGAAACGCCGGGGCTCCGGGATTCCCAGGAGATATCGGAGACTTCGGCAATATTGGTATTCCAGGCATTCCTGGAAACACGGGGGGAACTGGTCAGGCGGGATTTCCAGGACCAGCCGGTGGCTTTGGCCCTCCAGGACCAATCGGTGCTCCAGGCAACACAGGAAATAATGGGTCTCCAGGACCATCGGGACCACGAGGACCAAGTGGGCCAAATGGACCCGTCGGTCCAATAGGCCCCATCGGTCCAATTGGAGCATTTGGACCCCCGGGACTGAGAGGATCTGCCGGGGACACGGGAACAACTGGGGACATCGGAGCATCAGGACCTGTAGGGTTCCCGGGTCAGCTTGGACCCCCTGGTCCTTTAGGACCCCCTGGCTCGCCAGGAAATAATGGCCCGATTGGACCTTTGGGTCCTGATGGCCCAGCAGGTGCATTTGGACCTCCTGGCTTCCAAGGACCTGTTGGTCCTGCAGGTCCATTCGGACCACTCGGACCGCTGGGTCCTCCCGGAATACCTGGTTTCCCCGGATCAACTGGAGCAATAGGATCGCCAGGATTTACTGGTCCCCGAGGTTCAACGGGAGGAACTGGTCCCACTGGAGCGACTGGTGCCCCTGGCCCTGTGGGTAATGGTGGGTTCCGTGGACCACAGGGTCCACTCGGGGTTACAGGACCCGTGGGAGCGCCAGGGTTTACGGGACCCATTGGTGCCACGGGTCCTCTAGGTTATACTGGAGCGACGGGACCTGGTGGGGATACGGGACCCCAGGGTGCGCCTGGGTTCCAGGGCAGCAGAGGACAGTCAGGGGACACCGGATCATCGGGCAGAACTGGCGGCAGTGGATTCACAGGATCAACTGGAGGGACGGGACAGCCTGGAGCTCAGGGACCCTACGGACAGATTGGAGCGACTGGGGCCACAGGAATAGCTGGACTGGACGGACGAAACGGACAGTTTGGAGCGACCGGCTTCACTGGCTATACAGGAGCAACCGGAGCACCAGGTAACATAGGAATACCGGGACCACTCGGATTCGCCGGCTACACGGGAGCCACCGGCATGACGGGACCTACCGGACCGACCGGGGCGACCGGAACGACCGGAAACAAAGGCTTCAACGGAATTCAGGGCGTACCAGGACCACCGGGGCCGCGGGGAGGCGCTGGTGCTTCAGCTCTAGGGCTGCAGAGCGACTGGGGAGACAGTGGTATCAACGGAGGCCTTGACGACAACGAGCAGGAGATCACCATCATCAACTACAGCGTTCGTCTGCTCGTCTTTGGAATGATCGCCTGGCTCAGCGTCATCACAATCACAGCCATCGTCGTCTTCATCGTCGTCCACCTCCGACTTCGGAAGGCCGCCCAGGCGCTCGACGCCGAGATGGGCTCCGTCTCTACGGCGTCGTCCCGGAGATCGGGCGCCAGTCGGGCGTCCAGTATCGCGAGCCGATCCGGGCGGACGTCGCCGAAGAACGTCATACGATCTTCGCACGTGCCGGTACACTCGGGTTCGCGTACACTGGACGGCGGAGCGACGAAGACGGAATCGGTCGCCAGCACGTCGTAAATTCTTCCCTCGGACTTTGGCGCTATCATGACACACACTGCCAATCTTATAGACTAATAAAGCTGCGCCGAGGACAAATGGTGTTAGATTATATTATGATGCGATAGTTTCTCTGCTTAAACATTCCACACACACCAGGTGTAATTGTATGATATTGTGTTCTGTAATATGATTCTATTGTAAGTAGCCTTAGTATTCCAATGTGCCTATAGATGACTTCTACATTTTTCACTGGCGGTGTTCGCAGAGCAATTTATTTCTCAGGTTTTAGCTAACTGTTCCTTTAAGTATCAGATTATATTGACCTCGTCTCTGTCATTAGAATAATGTTAATCGTTTTGTTGATATAAAATGCAGACAGTACTTACAGATTGACGCTTGATGCTTGGTAGTGAAAGCTAACACTAGCTGTAAGATACTCATAATAGTAGCAGTAATATAATTAATACAGAGTTGGGAGTGTGTTATTGAGATAGCCAATGCTACGTGTATCTAGCCAGCGTCTAGCAGTAACACGCTTCTGTGTTGATTTTGTAAAAACTAATTTTAATTTAACGCTTCGAATTAATTTAATTTTAACTCGTGATGTTGACTAATAGTTTTTTGTTTACCTATGTAAGTTGTATAAGCGGCTTTTGTAATCTGTTCGTAATATTAGTAGTAATGTGGCAAGTTTGCGGGTGTCTATAAAAGGTCTTTAATGTTTAATGCTAAATGTAACGAGATTGCTCATCTATTCTGAGAATCAACAAAAATACATCAGTGTTAATTACTGTTTTAAAAATATCACTGGTAATATTTAACGTTATGAATTACTAAAGCGTTTAACAATTCACAACTAATATTTCACAACAATATTTCATTTACACGAAGTGTTAGCTTTAAAATTTCAAAACTGAAATCGTCTGCTATTAATTGATTGAACGTATTTGTTGTCGAAACACATTCTCTTTTCTAATATCACATGGTGACTAAATTAAACATATTTAGAAGAATGTTTCGCTATGGTTTCTAAGTTTCTGCTACGTTTTCTTGCATGTACAGTTCGTTTGTTGAGTCTTTCACTGTGGTGTTATGTGTATGTGTAATTTTCTTGTAGGCATTCCTGTCTTTAGATCTTTTCTTCACTGGGAGTTAGATGCAAGTTTGCTCATATGTGCTATTCGATGCATGAGAAATAATGCTATTTTCTAGTTACTATTCTACTATTATTTTAAAGTATTTATTAGCAAAAATGCTGATGATCATCGATCATAGTGCAAAATTGTATACAAATATCTTGTCCATATTTTAGAAATATAACTGAATATGCAAGCATCATAAAATAAGTGAATAAGATAGTATTTATAGGAGATTTATGTTATACCATTTCTTGTTTGACAAGTTTGTAAATAGTTTTGCTATTTCTTATTATCTTATTGCTGTTTTTCACGTTTTTCTTTCATTTGATATTCAGAGAGTGCCTAATTGCTTTACGTTACGTAACCGCAACTGACAATCAACCAAGTATATTATTTTACAGACTATTTAATATTTTTTGTAAGAATTATATTTTTTACATATTTTTAACATAAAAAGCTTAAATCATCAGTTGGACCTAACTAATTGAACGTACAGGTTATTAGTTATAGAAATTAAATGTTTGGTTGTAATTCTTATTCTTATTATTGTACGCTGTACAGTCTCTTCTTTTCATTTCATGTAGCTCATATCCAGAATGTCGATTTTTAAAGTATTTTAGATATATTCTATATCTACACTGTATATCTAATCTACATCTGAGATATTTCTAAATAAACATAACATTTATTCAAAAGAAAAAACAAATCGAAAGTCATTTCTTTTTAAAAAAATACTGACGCCTACCAACCTTCTGATGCCTAAGTTCGTAGATTGTTTTAGAAAAGTTATGATTATTGAATGTTTTTGTGTTTTATGTGTTTTTGTTGTTATTGTTGTTGTCACGTGACTGTCTTTGTTTTGTTTTAATCTTATCATTGTTACATACTCACCGTGTCCAAAACTTGCCATTCATTAACGTGTGTCTTATCGACAGAAATAAACTTGCTGCA
>Ga0170475_118745222_pt1 | contig 28874 bp, 48 predicted proteins | sample Soicark_Litter_5_FD_111474 | JGI IMG/M metagenome (GOLD analysis project Ga0170475, IMG submission 111474) | Avena fatua rhizosphere microbial communities from Hopland, California, USA. Combined Assembly of 48 SPs
AACCAGCGCGACACACACATTATAAATAAAAAGGCATTAGTTTGAATGTTAACCGTGTAATCTGATATCATTGTCATATGATTATCCATATTAGAAATGATACTATATTACAGCATATATAAATGCGTAATACAAATCACATAATATATCGACATATATAGTAATAAACTGTAATCGCTATATAAAAGAAAATACACACACTGTTATATATACACACAAGCCCTAACTATTGCAAGTAGTGTTGAAATGCACGCAACCTCTATGCAAACGTTTTATTCCGGGATATGAAATCTGCCACAAAGTGCCATATAATGCAATTCATAACAACCAACCATATTCCGATATCCATTAAGTTTTTATGGTTTAGCATAGTTGTAAAAAACAGAAATCTCTATTCTACCTCGCATAATACGTTTTTTATAACCTGTATTACCATTATCATTATTAGAAGCTGTGCACATCTTCAAAATAGTATTGGATTTTAAATAGGAAACATTACTACGTACTATGTTGCAACCTGGCCTATATTTTAAATAATGAGTACCAGTTGTAATGTAAAAAGGAGGAACTGTAAATGTATGCGCATGCATTCATGCAGATTCAATAGTTCATTCCAACGTGCTTGTTTTTACACCATCTCGTCGAACCTGTAGATCAATATATCCAATTCATGGATTAGCATTATGTATATATGAGCTAACGTTTATTAAGTGCTGTACTTGTGTTCTATTATCAGGCAAAAATAATCACGGATTTCTGTCACTAAAACGTCGTCCTACGAACTGTACAGAGTTATGTATTATATATAGTCATAAAAAAACACCTAATAACGAAATCAATGAACCAACAGAACAAACTGTATTTAATCCCTGATACATAACAGGATAATCCGGTATTCTACGTGGCATACCAGAAATGCCTAATAAATGCATTGGAAAAAATGTAACATTCGCACCGACAAACGTAATATAAAAGTGTGCCTTAGCCAATACTTCATCATATCTACAGCCTGATATCTTCGGGAATCAATAATAAAAACCTGCAAATATGCCAAACATGGCACCCATAGATAACACATAATGAAAATGGCCAACCACGAAATAAGTATCATGAATGCGATATCTATGCCGGCGTTAGACAGTATTATACCTGTAATACCACCTATTGTAAATAGTATTAAAAAACCAAATGCAAAATACATAGGCGCTCGTCAAATAATAGCACCATTTCACATAGTTGCAAGTCAGTTAAATACCTTAATGCCAGTAGGTATTGCTATTATCATTGTTGCAGATGTGAAATATGCACGAGTATTTGTATCAATGCCTGCAGTATACATATGATGAGCTCATACCAAAAAGCCAACTATTCCGATAACAACTGTAGCACCTACCATTGACACATAGCCAAATATACGCTTCTGTGAAAATGTAGAAATTACTTGACTAATTATGCCAAACGAAGGTATTACTAAGATATAAACCTCCGGATGACCGAAAAACCAAAACAAATGCTGATATAATACTACATCGCCACCACCTACTGGGTCAAAAAATGTAGTATTGAAATTCCTATCAAAAAAAAGAAGAGTGATCGCCGCAGCTAGCACTGGCAATGCAAAAATTAATAAAAATGAAGTAATCAAAATAGACCACACAAATAACGGTAAATCCTTCATAAACATGGCTTCACTCTTGAAAAAAAATATAGTGCATATAAAATTAATAGATGCGGCAATGGATGACGCACCTACCAAATGAAAACTAAGTATAACTAAATCTACGGACACACCAGAATGTGATTGTATGGAAGATAGTGGTGGATATACAGTTCAACCAGTACCTGCTCCACCATCGGCAAAGCCGGATAACATTAACAAAATAAGAGAAGGAGGCAATAATCAAAAACTTAAATTATTCAATCTAGGAAACGCCATATCAGGCGCGCCAATTAGTATTGGTACAAAAAAATTACCAAAACCACCAACTGCTATCGGAACAACTACGAAAAATAACATGAGCACACCGTGCATTGTAACAATTACATTATATAGATGGTACTGACCAAACAACAATTGATGCCCTGGAAATGCTAGTTCTAGACGTATCAAAACAGATAAAAACACAGACAGTACGCCTGTAAACCCACCAAACAATAAATACAAAATACCTATGCGCTTATGATTCGTAGTCCACAACCAAGCACGACAGCTAGAAATAAAATTATCATATACCATACGATAATATAAGATAGAACGCTACACATGATACCACTTACATTGCCCTCGTCTGCGTGTATGCGAATAATATTTAAAATTTTTACGTAAAAAATACCGGAATACACGTAATGAATCACCTTTATATGTTCATCAGATACGATTACTACGTTTGATACGATACCAACTAATCATGCGCAACAATCTGTTACGCAGCCGTGATAGTTCATTGCGCCCATTAACTGAAACATTTATAACCTTGCATAGCGTAAGCACTACTATTAGTAAAGATTCGCGTGTACGCACACCGCTCATCTTAGCTAAAATAGCAGCGATTGACGCACTGTCGTTTGCTACAATTTTACCATGTGATACACCACCATTATACGAAGTAGAGTTCTCAGTATTAATGCACGCAAATCCATGCTTTATTCATGCCCGCATCTTACGCAATGCAGTTCGTAATCTAATTATTATGTTACGTCGCCTGTAGCTACGCAACTTTCTATATATCTGTAATCGTCTGTACTGCAATGTAGGCACAGAACTAATCTGGAAACCAGACACAGTATATAGGCGACGAATTCAAGCATCTACACTTCTACGACGGTACATCCGAATGGCTTCGGCATGGCGCATTAGTTTAGAACGTATAAACGGATTAGCTAGTTTTACAATGCGCCATGCTTTTTGTAACTTACGTCTATTACGATGTCGTCTACCATTCGTACGCGCAGTACTTACATCTTTATAAACATTAGTATAATGCGCAGTATTGCGCATCTTATTATGCCTACTTGTAGCTAGTGCAGCTGAATACTTAAAACGTGTATTATTGTATCGCCAACTGCGCTTATTACCCTTATAAACGTTACGTAAATTATATAATCTGTAACGACACTTCTTAGATACTTGTAACTTATATTGAGCATTCAATCTCTTAATTGCTACATTTATATCCAATTCATCTTTTTTTATTGTACGTTGCTTTAGTAGCAATTTTTGTATATATTTAGCATTACCTAGGTATGCTAGCTCGTTTATCTGCATTATACAACGCTCATACAAATTATACTTACATAATGATCTAGCAACAACAATTGTATCAGCATTCTTTTTATTATTACGACTAGCTACATTGTATATACGTAATTTGCGCAATGATGATGTTGCCTTATATCGCGTATATCGCATACGAGAACGAAGATGTGCATGTATTCAACTAAGTATACAAAAAAGTACTTGGTTCTTTCTGTATATCGGCATAAGTATACGTTTATTATTACGTATACTAGATGCCGTCATCATGCGATAAAAAATACCAACATTGCGTATTAACATATTATATCTAGCTTTCCTTTTAGTTTTCATTTTAGCGAGCAATGATTTTATATTATGCACTTTTTTTTTTGTAAGCTCAGATACATGTTTAGGCTGGTACATACGTTTTAACGACTTTACACATATTAGATTCATCAAATACAATAGATGCTAGTACACATGACCTCATATACACAACCAGACAGCAATTCTAGTACATAAATAACTACCAGCTAGCTTTTCTAATTCCATTAAGCGCACCACTAATTGCTAATTTTTTAAATGCAAACCTAGACATTCTATATCTAGAAGAGACAGCGCGTGATCTCCCATTATACAAACAGCGTGTACGCAACAACGTGCTATGTGCACTATGTATCTGACGTTTAAATGATAAAAAAAACGTATACTTGAAACCAATAGTATGCAAATCATAATATGCAGAGCTATTAAATAACCGACTCTCATTAAATACACTCTGTAAAAAACGCGCATATTCAGCCTTATTACAAGTCAATTTATAACGTACAATATCTCGCGCTAAAAAATTAGCTATTACCATTTATTCTATATTCAATAACGTAATATCAGTCATGACAGGCGAAGTCTCAGATCGTTGACGTATTGCCCATATAATAAGCTCAACCTCATGCAGTGCATTTGTCTGTAACGTAGATGCAAATAAAGAACATGCAGCAGATACAAATCTATCAAATAACGGCTGCATAATATCAATGCCATATATAACTAACATAGCCTCTATGTATATACGATTCTTATACATGCCAACAAACTCAATATCGCAATTTGGAAACAATATTAAACTATCCTTAATCGAGAACAACTCAAAAAAGCAATGAATATATCTAGGCAAAATGATATCCATTTCACGCAAAGATACAGCATACAAACCAAATATCTGTTTATATAATGAATAAGTAACATACACACCTTGTTTAAGAAATTCAACAAGTCGCTCACCTCGTTTTACATGCACTGCAAAATCAAAATCACCACCACCTACTTTTGACAGCGTAGCATACATACGATACATTGAAGCTATTTGCTTAGCACGTCGTGCTACAAAATCCATTGCCGGAACCTGTGCAGAAGAACCTACACGACTAACTGACAAATTTAAATCAATCGCAGGCTTTATTCCTATATTGAATAGGGAGTCTACTAAAAATATTTGACCATCCGTAATAGAAATAATATTAGTCGATATATAACCAGTTAAATCACCACCCAATGTTTGCACAATAGGTAGCGCTGTGAGTGAACCACCTGTTGATAATTGTGCAGAACGCTCTAATAATCTAGCATGCACGAAGAATATATCGCCTGGATAAGCTTCACGTCCTGGAGGCCTTCTAAGCAGAAGTGCCATCTGACGGTATGCCACAGCATGTACAGACAAATCATCATAAATAACAACAGCATTAAGACCTATACTCATAAATCATTCGCCGATTGAGTTACCAGCAAACGGCGCGATATACTGCAACGCAGCAAGGTCATCCGCACCTGTAAAAATCATACATGTATAAAATAAAGCATTATGCTGCTGAAGCACCTTACGTAATCTAACGAATTCAGACCTTTTACCACCGACTGATACATATATACATGGAAAAAATAACGAATATCTATCATCTATACGGTTGCCATTAGCGTATGCTCAATCACAATTTAGAACATTATTACGAAATCCTTGGTTAATTATTGCCGTTATCGCTAGTGATGTTTTACCTGTATTCTGATCACCAATAATCAATTCACGCTGTCCACATCCTATAGGTAAAAAACAATCAACTGCAACTACACCAGTCAGAAATGGTACAGTCACCGGTTGCCTCTTACTAATGCCAGGAGAAGATACTTCAACATTCGCTCAGCTTGTTCTAAACAACTTGCCAATCAACCATTGTTGTTTATTTTGCGCAGCTGGCAACAAACACTCACCCAATGGATTAATAACCTCACCAAGCACGCCACTACCACATCTAATTCTAACAATAGATTTAGTTCGATAAACAACATCACCTATTCTAAGATTCTTTTGATCACCACTAATCAATGGAATACGACAAATATCCTTTTCCAAATTTAAAACAAACCCAGAAATTATGCTCTTATTATCCTTTATATATACCAGCTCACTGCTAAAAGCACCACGTAATCCAGAAACTGAAATTATATTATCTTTTATATCCAATATACGTCCAATAACATCAGCTCGCATTTGTATTGTAGATAGCATATTAATGAAATAGCACAAAATAAACGCGTATACAGCATACATTGCTATATACGTATACTTTAACTTACAATATAAAAGCGCTAACTTAGTAAACGCACATAGCACGCAAGCGCTACATGCAAATCTAAGCGATAGCCATAATATATGCCATTATGCGCATAATTATAATTACATATATCAACAGATAACATATAGCAACCGTTGTAATACTAACTCTTGCACATATAAAGCACAGCTCTATAGCGCTACACAATCTAAGGAACAGTTACAACTTGCAGCTGTAAATCGACGAATTTGATATGTTTAATGCTAATCGTATATACCAAATAATGCAAATACTTACAACGCGATACCGTGAGACTACAGAATTATCAAAATCAAATGATAACATGCTAAATATACTAATGTAATAATAGTATACACGATTACCGCTCAACTTACCAATAAACATACTATGCGGTACTATATATATACTAAAAAACAATAACCCTACAAAAAAAAGCTGGAATGTAGCAAACATGCTAAAAAAAAAATAACAATCTAATTGAGGCATTTAATATAAACGTATATCTAGTAAATATTATGCAAATAAAGTGACTGAATCATTGCCCAATGGTAAAAAACATCCAACGGAACTGCTTCAACACAAATAGGCATGAATCCATGTAACACGCCACACAATTCTGAACACTGACCATAAAAAACACCATCGACATACGTATACAACACGGACGTAGAAAGCCTACCAGGTACAGCATCTACCTTAATACCAAGGTTAGGCACTGCCCAAGAATGTATAACGTCAGTTGACGTTATCGTTAAATTTATTAATAAATCCATAGGAATTACTAATCTATTATCAACTTCTAAGTATGCATTAACAATGGCATCAATATCTAAGATAGAATCAAACATAAAATCATTGTCCTCACAACCCAAATTATACTCATACGACCAGTATCATTGATGACCAATTATATCAATTGATAAGCTGGTATCCATAACATTATATAAAAGAAAATGACTGTTGTACAAAAAACCCAATGTAGGAACTAACATTAAAATAACAACAATTGTAGGAAACACCAGAAAACATATATCCAATAAGGATTCCTCAAACTTAGTGAAATACCTAGGATATGCCTGACTATTATATGGATCAAATGAATAAATATTTTTCCCGAAAATTCTATTTAATTGTGCGTCAATTCAAAGATCCATTTTACTTATAGTATGCGTATCCACAACACTAAAAAAACCAACTATGTGAACCAACAACACAGTAATACATCATAATACAATAATACCGTAACTAAGAACCTCAAGAAATAACGAAACAATCGCTGACATTATGTCATTGCCAGGTACCATCAAGCCAACATTCTCTGCACAGAATATTAAAAAATTAGTCACAGTTCAAATACTACTAAGATTACGATTATAAAAAAGAAACCACATATCATGCGCAGCATTCTTACTTGCCACTGACTACAGCAACTACCACAACCACAACAGCTACGGACACTACTACAATTCCAACAATAGAAACGCAATACCACCACATTTCAGCATTCTGCTTCTCTGCTTTTAGCAAAGCCTCAGTTTCTTCCTCTGCTTTCTTTAGCTGGTTCTGTTGCCACAGCTCGAACCTTTTATCAGCCTTAATCTGTAATCTCAACGCTTCCTGCTCTTTTAAGTAAGCATTATACAAATCAATTAGCCAATCCAACAGAAATTTAGAGGCTATTATTAGACACACACCTATAAAAAAAAGCAACTACAATAGACTTTAATTCTTTTTTCCAATTTCAGCCACTTGTACTGGTACGTTCCATATATCCAGCTACAAAAATAAAAAGCAACACGCATGTCAACAGAAATATCAGAAGTGGTACTAGGTGCAGGTGCTCCATTGTAATGGGTTACGATATTAAGCATAATGTAATATATAAACAAATATCATCAAACAAATCAGATACAAAAAAAAATAAGATGTTGAACAAGCCAAATATAGAACAGATAAATACGTAAGAATATTTTATTGACGAAACAAAAAAAGAAGCATCTTTGTAATCATAATATGCCATCTTTATTACACGCAAGTAGTAGTAGCAACTAAGTAGCGTCGCACATATGCTAGTTGATAATAATACATAATGAGCACCATTACCTAGCGCAGAAAATAAATATAACTTACTAAAAAAACCGGCAAATGGAGGTATACCAGCTAACGAAAAAAAAAAATGAAAAAAATAAAAAAAACAATCATTTATTTTGTGAAAACAACGTTGTAAAACTATACACACTATCTATAGTAGCAACATTGTTAATACGGTAATTCAATATTAGCACAAAAACTGGAATTATATTAAAAACATACACAAACAAGTACAAAAGACTATAATGAACAAGCAACGTATTATGACAAGATAATGCGGCTAATATATACCCAACTGTTGTAATAGAACTATATGCAATTAACTTCTTAACTTTCTTTTGTATAAGTGCACCTGCTACACCAGAAAGCAAAGACAATATGGAAAGCATAAACAGAATATTCATATGTGCAATAAAAAAAATAGATAACACAAGTATATATATCTTTATAAACACATACGTATAAGAAAGCACAGGTATTGTAGCAAAAAATATCGTAACGCTGGTAGGCGAACCTTGATACACATCGGCAACCCAAAAATGGAATGGCGATGCATAAATTTTAAACAAGAACCCAACAAGCACTAGTAATAATGAAACATACAACAAAATGAACGAATATAATTGTGTATGTTCAACATACACAATATATAAAGACAAATCCTCAATATGTAGCATACCTGAGAAACCATATAATAAAGCAAAACCAAAAACTAATAAAATAGATGTAAATGATCCTAATATGAAATATTTCAAACCTGCCTCTACAGAGTATCTATTTCGCTTATTCATCGCTGCTAATACATAGCTAGATATACTTTGTAATTCTATCAACACGTACAACAATATTATATTCGTTGCATGCAGAAAGAAACAAAAGCTGCATACACACAATAACATAATTATATAATACTCAAAAGACGCAATGCCAATACAACTATTATAATAGTACGTTACGTAAAAGATAAGTGCTGCTATACCTAAAATAAGCAACTCAACTATAGAATTGTGCGCAAGTCTATTACGTAGCAATACTACATCGCTAAATGGCGTATTAGACAAGTCAACATGTGGCTCATATATAACAACTAATAACATTGTGCACAGCACAATGAGCACAGATAATCCATATATATTACGCCCGGCTGTTTCACCAGATATGCTGACATATTCACAGCGCTTGCGCTGCCATCTATAAATTCACGCAGCAGGAGGATAATCAAGCAACACCTTAGGCAATTGTCTATTCTTCATTATGCGTCGCACTATTGCTTGCTCTGTGTTTTTACACAAAAACTGCTCCTCACTTAGCACATTTGAAAATGTACAAAATATACAAAAAACAAGCAAAACAAATATAAAAAACAACATAATAAATTCAGGCAAGTAACAACGTAATAATTCAAGGTCTGGATTTCAACAAACTAAAATGCAATATGTACACATATGATATAACATATAAAACATATTATCGCTATAACACATCTCTGCATTAAAAAACACTAAATCATTTCACATGACAACAAAATTATCAGACAAAAAATATATACGAACACACCAATGAATATAATTGTGTATGCATATCAATATAGCTAGATATGTAAAACAACACAGGCAATTCAACAGACTCATAGCTATTAATTTGTAACAGATCAAAACAAAAGCATTGAATCTTCTTCAAGTAAACAGACGCAGCTACTGGAAATATATAGTACAAGCTCGTGCCTACAATATCGAATGTTGTTGGATTATACATGCGGAAAAACACTAACGTAGTGTCACCAGGATTAACTATTATACGAGACTGCAAACTAGTAAATTCAAGTAATGAAAAATTGCTTACCCTAGATATGAAGCGCATGTCTATGTATAGTGGAATGAAATTTACAAATTCACTAAGCACACTCGCAATTACAATATTTGCGTGCGTAACAAACTCACTACTTGTATTCAAACACATACATTGTACAATAGTACAATGCTCAATTGACATACTCGATGACAACGCAGATCCATATGCCAAGTAAGTACATAGCTTTGGCATATCATTAACAATTGTACATAAATACTCCTTGCTACATACTGTATAAATAGAATCATACTCGATATCTGACAGAGAACAAACAATTTTATATAATGGTATTGTTAATACAGTACCCATACAAATATTTCATACTACAAATGCGAAAACATATATATATGTAATTAATATCATGATAGTAAATGTGTAATGTGATGAACAACAGATGTTATGTGATATACAAAAAGCGTTAGAATTAACAAGAAACGAGTTAAAAATAAGTTTAGCAATCGTATTAAAAAAAAATAAAAAAAAAATAAACTATAAACATGACTACTTTTATTAGTTATAAAACTATAATAAAAAATACTAAAAAAAAAAAAAGAAATAGACAACTGAGAAGTACTATTATTAAATACGGAAGTAAGACATATATAATATGCAGCATATAATACACAACACCATACAAAAACAAACCACACATAATTTGTGCATGTAAACACTATTATGTAATCTAATAATAACACGGAAATAATGGAGAGCATACTCTTTGTTATCTTCCATATATATTTTTCAAATTAGTATTAGCAAAAGACAAACAAGACAATGAACTACATAACAACATATACAGGTAATGATAACCAGTAAATGCTAGTTCTATACAAATATAATATCATAAGTTCGCATCAAACGTCTTAAAAAAATATTTATCATTTATTTGATCAAATGCAACATGACGTTTACGAAAATGTAACGTATATTGCATATTAGTATACATAATCGCACGACCATGTGTTCAGAATTGATATACTCTATCTATATCCTTATCATAATCATGTGTAAAAGTGGCTAGATAAAATAATAAAAAAAATGGAATATTATGTGGTCTTCCTACAGCCAAACATATATCTATTGACAATACAAAATTACCTTTTATTCTACGACATGTTATGACATCTCTATTAAATATATATGGAATAACAGAAAGCACAGCGTAAAACAGCATATAGAAATCGGCAGCAAACGAAAATGTTAAACGCAATTTACGATAACATATTGACGTTCGTGATAATGCATAGCGCATTATTTCATCATTTCCACTACTAAATTTTTCATGTAGCAACAAAAGCATATTACATTCTACAAGTTTATAACTAAGACTCATGAAACACCATATTAGAATATAAGATAATAAGTAACTAGTATACCATTGCAAATAATATAGGTACGCCATTCAATGTTGGTTCCTATACACACAACAAGATTAATAGTAATAGTATATCCGCCAGTAACAACTGTCAGACACAACACAGTATAATACTGTGTTACTACTTGCAGATGTAAATAGAAGAGTTTGATATATTAAATGCTAATCGCATATACCAAACAAGGCAAATACTAACAACACGATATCGCGAGACTACAGAATTATCAAAATCAAATGATAACATGCTAAATAAACTAATATAATAATAGTATACACGATTACCGCTCAACTTACCAATAAACATACTATGCGGTACTATATATATACTAAAAAACAATAACCCTACAAAAAAAAACTGGAATGTAGCAAACATGCTAAAAAAAAAATAACAATCTAATTGAGGCATTTTAGTATATTCTGCAAAGCTCAATGATAAAACTTTCAACCAATAATATAGTAAAGCTACTTGGAATCAATATTTTTCAACCTAATCCCATTAGTTGATCATACCTATAACGTGGAACAGTTGCCCGCACTAATACAAAAATAAACACATTAAACGCAGTCTTCACAGAAAATATAAAACCACAATATCAAGAGCAAGCTGCATCTATTGCTTGCAAATCTGCCAATGTTACGCATGAATAAGGTATTCAACCACCAAAAAAAAATAATGTGGAAATAGCACTCATAATCAAAATATTACCGTATTCTGCGATAAATATCGCAGCAAATAGTACAGAAGCATATTCTACATTATTACCTGCAACTAACTCTGCTTCAGCCTCTATCAAATCGAATGGCGCACGATTAGTTTCAGCTAAAGACGTTATAATAAACAACAATCAAATTGGTAATAATGGTATAGCATACCATACACTAATCTGACTATGCACTATTTCAATTATAGAAAACGAACCAGACATCAAAATAACAGATGCAAATACAGTACCCATACAAATCTCATATGATATCATCTGTGATGCTGCACGTACACCTCCAAGAAACGCATATTTCGAATTACTAGCCCAACCAGAAAATATGACAGTTTGCACATTAACAGTTCCCAAAATCATAACTAGCAATAACATATATTGCAACTCAATTATTACAAAAGCGCTTGACACAGGTATAATAAACCAAACACCAAACATCAAGAACAAAGATAACAATGGAGCAGCTATAAATATAAAAACACTAGAATTAGAAGTGTAAAGCAACTCAGTAAGTAATAACTTAATACCATCTGCGATAGGTTGCAAACTACCCCACATACCAATACTATTCGGGCCACGTCTTCTTTGAATGCTGGCCATGGTTCTACGTTCCAACAATGTAATCAATGCAATAGCTAATAAATGCGGAACGATTTGTATTATAAACAAAAGTGGTAACTGTACATAACTAATGTACACTGGCTCATGCCAATTTGCATCTAAATATTGCCTAACAATTACAGAGACATCCAGCATGGTTATCTACTAAACAGTTTCGAATTCGCAAAGTGCACGACTATTCGATGCACTGACACACGCATTCAATAATATATAGAAATAAAATAGGAATAATATAATAGAATCATCATTACTTGGAATAGGATATGTAATCTTGGTAATATCAGTAGTAGTATCAGCTAAACATATTATAGGTAACCTAACACCTATAAAATCATAAAATTCTGAAACACTGTTATCTGGATTACACATAACCAAGCAGTCTGGTAAATTTGCTGTTTTTCTAAAACACTTAAAAAAGATTATCGCACGTCAAAATGTATGTAGCCTAGTAAATAAGAATCGGAATAATACCTCGTCATCAAAACATACATCCGGAAAATCTACTCGTATCTGACACTCCTTTATTTTTATTGCATAACATGCGCGAAAAAGCATAGAAACAAAGCTTGGTAACGCACGAACACTAGACGTCGCGTACTTACCATTACTATACCTAGACCTAGGCCTAGGCCTAGACTTATGTCTATACCTATTCTTATGAATAGAAGCAGGGCCACCATAACCATAATAATGATATGCATATTTCTGTCAACGAGCACGTCTATTTCAACTTCTGTTTATTACTGCCCTAATTGAACCAGTATCATAGCCATGCCTTACACACTCATACGTAGATACACTTCGATTATACAAAGAGGCAAGGTATTTATTTAACAATACTTTTTTACTACGCATAAAAAACAAATTAAATTTAGATTTTAAAGATTTAAAATTACAGTATTTATATTTACTAACTGGAATATTAGTCTCACTCAAAAACCAAAACCACAATCTCTTATAATATGTTACAAAAGAACTATGAAATGATTTAGTCAACATCATATTTAAAGTACCACGGTCTGTATGCTTAAGCACGTCACGAAATAACAACTCAACTAGACGCAGAAAAACATATCTATAATTAGTGATACACCCTGGAACCCATCTTCAGTAAGAAAAAGATTGATTACGTGCAGTTATAATACGTGATAAATAATTTTTTAATGATAAGCTAAAATGTACTATGCTGGAATGGCAAAAAACAGCATGACCATAATGTAATATCATCTGCTCAAAAAATACAATTGCTGATTTTAACATATACACAGATTTATCTAAGTCTATTATTATAAAAAAACTGCGATTACCCAATATGTAATAACTTAAACTTTGATACGCATCCACTTGTAAATGACCTAGATGTGCTCCAAGCGAACAAAGCGAGCTACTAATAATATTTAGATTATTAATCATGCGCATTAATAAATATGTACATTAAATACCTTACAATTACGCGACAACGCATTATCAGAACTATTAACAGAATAACCAATTGTAGTATTTGTTAAATATATCGCACCAATTAATGCAATTAATAATGTAATACCAGAAAATAACAATGCGATTGAATAATTATAAAATAATAATAGACCTACTAACTGCACAAAATAAGTAGTCAACAATTCATCACTATTCGCAAAGTTCTCAAAAGATAGTGGCTCATTAAATAACATATTATCATTTAAATTATCAGTTACCGAAATCATACATATATAACACAACTGTGTAATAAACAAAATACAAAAAAAACCGCCAATCACTCAGTACGTCGTTGTATCACGCTCTATTCTTTTTACATTAAGCATCATTACAACAAAAATGAATAGAACTGCAATAGCTCCAACATAGATCATCAAAAATATCAAACCTATAAAATCGGCATGCAAAAATGTCAACAACAATGCAGAAAAAAAAAACACAAATATAAAAAAAATAACAGAATGTATTGGATTTATACATAAGACCATAAGCAATGCTGACAATACAATACCACTATATATAAAAAAGATACATAATAAATCCATTTGATAACTCTATACATATCGGTAAGCCTGTACATACACAAAATAATACAAAAATATTCAAATAATGTCAACAAAATGCCAATAAATAATACTCAATACTATACCTGTGTGACGTTGCCTATTGTACAGTTGTATGCTGCGGTCCAACATAAAAGTTAACTTATATAATCTACCACACAGTATGCATACAGTACTAGGCATGTTGGCATATCTACTTGATGGGTATTTAATCTGTGTGCCGAACCATTTTGTTGAATACTTTAGTATTGGATAGTACTTACGAGGACAATTACAAAAAGTCAATGTTCAGTCTGGATCCTCTACTTCAAGTACAGACGAAGTACGTTCATACTGCTCAACTAGAAATAAAAAACCAACAGTTACATGAAACCCATGAAATCCGGTTAGTAAATAAAAAAATGAGCCATAAACACTATCTGAAATCGTAAACAACGATTCATTATACTCAAATAACTGTATGCATAAAAAAGAAACAGCTAATATAATAGCCGCATACCCAAATAGAAGATGAAACAAAAAATCACCAGCTTTTAGTAAATAATATGAATGGTTTGCAAAATAACCAGATGTTATCAATATAATAGTTCCTACAAATGGCCATCTACTAAATTCAACTATATCTATTCCAGCAGGTATTCAATAACCATCAAATATATAACTAGGATTAAAAAATCTATCAAAATAAGCTCAGAAGAAGCCACCAAATAGCATTATCTCAGAAAATAAAAATAAAAAAAAACCACAACATAATGCCGCACGTATTTTTCTACCGTATCTGCCGCGCAAACTTGATTCAATATACATATCACTGAATCAACGTATAAAACATAAAAGTAACATGCCGAATAATCCTAATGGCACAAATAGCAAAATCTTCTTTATTCATACTATTAGAAAAAAAAAGCACAGTAACACGGATCAACCAAAAAAAAATGGAATCACGGTATATGGTATATCGTTAAAATAGTGACGTCAATTGTACATAGTACGTCGAAATACAAAACAATAGCAACCAACCTGCACACATAAAAAATAGAATTTGCAACTAGTAATTCTCTGCTGGCTGAAAAGGACTACGATGAATCTTTTGGCGTCTAGCTAAGTCATCTATACTATCACGTAGCGCTACGCTAATTATAGTATGTTGCTCATCTGATACTTGAGTACTTAGCAACAAATTGCACAAGAATTTAGACCGATATACCAAATAATGCTCTGGCTCAAGAAATCGTTTGATTCACCATTTCTCCAATCGAAAGCGTTTATATAAAAGCCTATAAAATTTAACGTTGCGACGACTATTTCTTCGTAGAGAAAATCCTAAACAAATGCGAAAACCAAAATTGCTGTTAGCTCAAGTACTAGTCGTCAGACCCTGTAAACAATGCTCTAATGATGCAGCCCACAATTTGTCCTGCGCGCATACTTTACGCAAAATTTGCTTCACACGCTCAACATCTGCTTTCTCACCTGTACACAGCTCAGCAAGCAACTCTGCGCATGCCAATCTATATACATTAGGAGCAGGCATGCTTGACCACTCTAGCATCAAGCGCAACACACTACTCCGAAACATTTCATACACCAAACCTTGCTCAGGCCTAGGCCTAAGCAATAAAAATGTTTCATGCCTTCAACGAAGTAGGTCTTTATCTGCCGTGTCTTCGTCGTTAAGCTTGCCTTTCGCATTAACGAGATCCAACATTTGCCTACTACATCTATAATATACATCACTGTATGGTTCACAATCTGCCAGCTCCAAATCTATTGTATCCCGAGCAACCATGTATATGTAATGATCATACTCCACATTTAATTTGTATAGCTTCTCGCTTATGGCAATCAAAGCTTTCTCGTTACTATTTAGTAATTGCAAACGATCTATGCTATTAGACTGTTTTATGCGCAGTATTAAGTCATCTACACTTGTACGACACCTAAGCATCTCTACATAATCTAGCTTCTTACGGTATAATAGCATGCTATGTATGCGATGATACTCTAGCTCGCATTCCAGTACCAAAGCACTGTGTATATCCGCCGGATCAACAAGTTTAATTACGCGTGATTCTACGAAAGATAGCAAGTACTCTACATGCATGAGTAGCTCACGGAATATGCACGCTAACATAGGAGACGTCACTTCACACGAACTACTATATAAAGCAGACAAATATGCTAACAAATTAGCATTATACAATGCATACAAATATTCTGGTATATAACCATACTCGTTTAATCATGTATATATTACGTCTAATTGCAATGCAACAAAATATGGCTTAACCGGAATTTTGTGTGGTATGTAGTAGTGCTCAGAAAAAATAATGCTCTCGTAATTAATATAAGGTTTCATACTAACAAATTTATAACAAAGTAGTATATCCATTTTTAATCGTAAATGCATAACTTTTGTAGTTATACACTCACGTTTAATATGTGTAGAAAAAAACTCAATATATGAAACATATGACCGTTTCTGGACATTACAAAGTCTATTAAAATTACAAGCATTGAATAATTTATTACGTGAATAGCTATATTTATACCTTGACACTATAAGCTTAACAGGCAACTTATGTCTAAGCTTATTTGCCAACCCTACGCCGCAGCCGCTTGGCACATTACGTAACACGAATATAGGCTCCAATGCATTCACACGAGCAACAAAACTACTAATTTTACCTTTTCCTTTACCCATCCTACTATTTTTAGACTTGACAGTCAACGGTAATGTAAATTGTAATGGAGAATAATACGACGCAGAACCCTTTGGCTTTATCATACGTATTCTTCTAGCTATTATTTTACGACAAGCCTCAACCTGATTAGACGTCAACGTTACTGGTCGTGCTGGTGATATTATAGAATTTCATGGTTCTCTTATGCAAATAATATTATTAAATCATGAAAGGTGCATACTTGTTGGCACCTGTATTGCTGTTTTCTTTTTTCTTAATAATCTACGAACTACCTTATATTTCCTACCACGTCTTTTAGATAACATTTAATGGTCTCCTCAATCCAACGCTTTTTTTTGCCACTCGTAACTAAAACCAATGACAAGTATAAAAAAAAAAAATACATAAAGATAAAACCAACACCACAAACATATGACTGACACATTATCCATGGGAAAAAAAAACACCAATTCTAGATCAAACAAAATAAACAGTATAGAAACTAAATAGAACTTTACATTAAATTGTTCGCGTGCATCTGAGAATGGATCAAAACCACATTCATAACCTGATATTTTCTCTAAATAAAGTAAAATTTCCTTAGTATCTGAAAGTAAATAACAGACACCTAACAAAATTAAACATAGCCCTACAGATAAAAAAAGGAGTATTATATAATCTAAATAACAATAAAATAAATATAACGAAGAACGCATTTAATGATTAAGCATTAGTGTATCACGTAAATAAACAGCGCTTAGAACTACAAATATATAAGCCTGCAAGCAAGCTATAATCAATTCAAATAGAAATAAGACAATCAAAAAAACAAATATAAACAATCCGATTGCAAGCGTACCATAACTAAAACTAACAGACATTGTAGATATTGTATAATACACAAATAATGAAATAGTATCAAGCAATATATGACCTGCCAAAATATTAGCAAATAATCGCAATGACAGGCTACAAATGCGAACGAAATATGAAGCAATCTCAACGAACATAACAAACGGAACTAATGGCATCGGAACCTTAGAAGGCACAAAACTAGAGAAAAAATGAATACCGTGCAAATATAAACCAACAATAAAAATACCTAATCATGAGATACTAGACAAAAATAAAGTCATTGAAAAATTACTAGCCATAGCAAAAACATTAGGAATCAAACCAAAAATATTACTAAATATTATAACAAAGAATAGAAATAAAAAAAATGGAAAATATTTAATACCCTTATTACCTAGCACATCAAGCACAATGTTGTTATATACAAAATTAGAAATTTGATTAAACAAAATAAATGAAACATCCGTATTTAACCTGATAGTACGAATATACACGTACTCTAATATAAAAGTCAACAAAATTCACTCAATAATCAAAGCTTGACTACCAAATACGGTAGCATAGCCATCCATTATAGAAGTGAATAATTCACTATTATTTGTATTGCACTCTAATAACAAAGTGGAACTTTCTTCTACCATTACAAAATCGGTGATGTCTAGATTTCTATAAAATAGGATAAAGGAATCAAAAAAATCAAAAACAGATGTCACTATACTAGGTTCAAATACGCTATACATCAAAACAGTCTGATATATATATATATACAACACACATAACACGATGTTACGATCTAAAAAGAATTAAGAATGGCATAGTCATAATACGTATAATATAAATGCTATATTATAAAGTATTAGCGTATACGCAATGTCTACAGCCACACTATAGTAAAAAATGAAAAAGCGCACATTACATACACCTGCATATTGTTAGTCTTTTGTGTTAAACCATACATTAGCAGTAACCGTAGCATAATACTCCGCACATGCATCAGCCATAGTATGCATATCCACATCAGCTGCTGCATCATTTACAGATGCGGCAAATGCAAATACATCAAAGGCCGCACTATCAGATGCTTCTACTTCTGAAAAAGCAGCTACTAACTCATCTACGGATGCTTCGGTACATACATCGTAATAAGCATCTGCATCGTAAACAGCATACATATAAGAAGATAACTCGGCAGTACCATATGCATCTACAAATTCTATATCTGCCGCTATTAAGCTATTATTATAATAGCTTGTCTTATAAGTGCGTATGTTGCTACTAAATACATGCTTACGTGAATTATATCCACATCAAACACCAAACATATCACGGCGCGAACTCTGTATTACGTTCGTACTATGCAAACCACTATACACTTTATTACGCCTAGATGCACCATCATGAACTAATCTATTATACAAAGTCGTAAATAAATTTATACGAGATAATGAAGTAGCATAAAAAAGAAGCAATCGCCAAGCACATGAACTCTTTCAACTATCACGTAAACAATATGCTAATTTAGTAGCATTAAGTAAACGTTTACAAAAGCCGTAATATCTCAACTGCAGCGCACGAAATTTACGAATGTCTGAATGAATAAGCAAAGAGCGATCTAACTTAGAAGACCTATGCCTATATAATCACACTGCATGCGACTTTAACTTTCTACGGTACTGCACAAAAAAGTGCTTCTTATAAAAAAAACGCGAAAAAAACAACGAAATAGATTTAGACTTACATGGCTTTATATTACGTGTAGTTCATGCGAATTCAATATTACGCTGCTTTCTTACCCACCGCGTGCCTATATTCTGTAATATATGTTTAGAACGCAGACTTACTCACTTTCGTTTGTGAGATGACAAATCTAGACTACGTATTCAACGCATGTACGACTTATTGCTTACGCGTTTTCGTAGCGTATTTGCGTCATATTTTCGAGCCACTGCGTGACGCTTACGCTTGTGTCAACGCCTGCGCGCATACTTTAATGCACGTACAGGCTTATTAGTTAGATGCTGTACAATATCAAGTGTACTGAGCCTATTACGTGATAGCTTACGCTTACGTTTCTCAATAGTAAGTCATTTACGTAATTTATATACAAGGTATGAAAAATAACATAGATTCTTAAAACAATGCACTAAGCGTTTTGTATCGAATATTCAGACATCTGTTTCGATTATAACAAATGAATTAAGAAATCTACGTATTGTATAACTACTACTCGGCATTCTCAACACATAAAACAAACCATCTAAAAACACCGTGATTTTTATATCAAATCACACTAGCTGGGTATATTGCAAATTATACGATGTTCAATTACTCTCCCAATTAAAACTGTTACGTATTGTATTTAGATTAGTTCGTCGAGCCATGTTATTTTTTTTTTTTTTTACATTAGCCTGCTTGCGCTGTTGCTTAATCATTTTATTCTTCTTTTTTTTGTTCTTACGCCTACGATACACACATATCTCTTTAGTTCGAACATACTCGCCAAATTTAGTTCCAAACATAAATGGCTTAATTTCCACAGGCCTATATGTGCGGCCATTATGTACCAAAAAGATACAGCCATTAAGTACAGGTAGTATAGTAGTAGATCTACTATTTACCTGTCTGAATTGTTTATTTCTCTTTACTTTCTCTTGGACACCCCTATACAATGCCCAAATGCCACAATTCATATACGCATTCTTTCAACGCGATCGCATTTAATCTACCTTTATTTTTTGTATCTTATATGATACGCCTGTTTTGCGTCAAAATAACATTTTACCTCATGCAGTACGCGGCACACACTTTTTTGACTTCTTTCCTTCACCACCACCATGAGGATGATCTACAGGATTCTTTGCTACACCACGAACGATTGGCTTATTACCTAATCAACGATTCCTACCTGCTTTACCAATAGATTCGAATCTATGTAAAATGTTACACACCATACCTTTACACGCAACCGCTAACCCATCGATGGAAAATTGAAACGTAGATGGTAACTTCACCAAACACTTATAAATAAACGTAAATTTATACATCAAAGTACAGAACGTGCCAGCAGATCTTGATATTGTACCGCCAATTCCAACACTGGATTCTACATTATAGATAGTAACACCACGAGGCATATTAATTAAACGACTAGAATCACCAACATTTAAATAACTATATAGACGAAACTCGTCAAAAGTTATATGCGAAGTAATGATATTACCAACTTGCAACCCATTCGCTAATAATCTGTAATTACAGATGTTATGTGCAAACTTTATCAATGCAATAAGTCCAGATCTAACAGGATCAAACTCAATGCGCAAAATAGTACCTGGTATTTGATAAAATACTCTACGCCAATCAACTGTACGTAACCTATTTGACATGCGCTTGCCTTTACTAAAGCACACGATATACCCTGCACGACTCCTACCAGATTTATTATGTTTGCGCGACGTTGTAAGTCTATCCAACGCCTGTCTATGTCAAACACATGCTTTATCTACTAATTTAGTATTACGTAGCGCATTCGTAAATTTAGTAAATCGCTTAAAACTATTCATAGCACACTTTATTATACTCATGTACAACAGTACAATACATATACACATAATGTGACTCACACAAAAAAGCATAGTACTCCGCCATAATGGAAGGAAACATATATACTTTTCGATGTGTCCTACGTTCAAACTGTTCACGAGATTTCTTATCAGTATGCGGTGATCTAAGCACAGTATATCTAGACGTTTTAGTAGGCAATGAACACAATCCTTTTTTATAAAACAAAGCAAACTTATATAATTCCACACATATCGCATAATATCCAATAAAAGTGCCATATGTGTAATATACAAACACGTCAATATTATGTAGATTGCTAACATGATATTTGTAAAAAGTAGAAAATAACACAGAATCTACGTGAATCATATTAATAAAATAACGCAGACACAATACATTAGTTTCATTTATATACGGAACTTGTATTTGTTTACCATATAAGATATGTATGAAACTGTACTGTAATAAATAGAACCTAAGTTGCGCAATCTTATGTAAGTAATTACTAAGCTTATTTATATCCGCGATACAATGCTCGGCAAGTGCACGTATATTTGCCTTTCTATATGAACTAATATATAAACGATCAGTAGATCTATAAAATAATTTAGTTGACATCTAATAAACCAGAATATGAACGCTCAATTGGAAAAAATGCTACTATCTGTTTATCAAGTAAAACTTTATTAACAGCATGACCATAATAATCCACACATAAATGAAGCTTTATATGTTTCATAGAAAAAATTAAGATATTATTGCAATACACGGAAAATATATCAGGACTAAGTGCTATATTTTTAGTAAAATAATGCAATAATACACTTCTATTATTGGTTCTTTTTTTTTTCAATCATCATTTTTGTGTGAAAGCACAAGTATATGATAAACTAGTGTTTATAGCCATCAGCTCATCATAATGAACAAGACTCATACATTTTTGCACATTTGGCATTAGCTGAGCTTTATATAACAAATGTAAATTACCTAATACATTAAAAAATAATAATAAACGTTCTGAGTACGTTGCACTCATATGTCTCCGAATAAACAGATTCTTCCTTTTACGGGCATATACTGATATAAAAAGGCTATATAATTTTAACTTCAACTGCAAAAACATTTTATTATACATAAAGCGCGATATATATGAAGAATATAAATCAATATACTTCTTTAATTTATAATAAAAAAAAACACGTATTTGTTTTTTTATCTTTATTCATTTCCAATTTTTAATAAAAAAGGAAAGAAATCTAGAATCTTTAAAAAAGGAGCCCTTAATACCAACTGCACGCCATTTTTTATAGCTTTTTTTTCTTTTCAAAAAATCAAATGATATATAATGTAAATTACTTCTACGTAACTTCAGATATTTGGATGTCGCAATTTTAACAAATCGTTTATCATATTCAGTTTTGTTAAATGAAACACCTAATAATTTATGTGCTGATGCATTCAAACGTTTAAAATATTTAACATTACGAGACACGCTCATGTGTCGTTGCTTAATTCGTGTTCGTACACTGTATTTAATCTTATGGCTCAATCGTGGTGTAGTCTTTGATTTCTTTGATTTAGCTACGCCAGTCTTTTGCAAATCGGATTTCTGTTTATGTACGTTATCTGTAAGCTTATCTAAAACTTTTTTTAACTCTCTACCTGCAAATTCACTACCAGATTGTTCTTTCCTACGTTGTTTGTTACGCTCTGCACGAATTGAATCTGCATTAGACGTTATCATATGTTCTAACAGATTCAACATACCATCGCTAGCTGTTTTTTTTTTATTACTAGTATGATACATCCTAATAGTTCGCTTCTCGTGCCTATTTATCTTACTTCGTGTATTACGCATACTTCGCCTATAAATCTTAAGCATCCTGCGCGCATTTTTCGTTTTATACTTACTTAGATCAAATCCGCGATATACGCTCCTGCCCAATGATCTAGCAAAATATTTCTTAATAAATCAAGGAATGCTCCTAAATTTACCGCGCCTACGTAAACTCGTACTGTTATATACCCGGTGCTTATGTCATAACATTCTAATGTAATGAAGCCTAATTCTTCGAGGTCTACGTATCAGTCTACGATAATAACATCTACCACGCTTTATAACCTGCTTCCACCGCGCTCTTTCATATCTCTTCCTATAAATAGGATTTACTACTCTCTGAACATGATAGTGGCCACGGCGCCAAATCCTAGCCGGAATTCTACACCTACGGCGAGTATGCACATTTCAAAATCTATAAACTAAGCTAGAGCTTACACCTTGTGCAAAACGGTACATAGACATTCTACGCTTTCTCCGGGATTTTCATCTAGGTTTATATTGAGACATCTTTTTTAAAAAAAAAAAATACGATTTCTTATTCCAACCATACCTAAAATGACGCCAAGGCGATATTGATTCTCACCACGGCCTATGTATATTTACATAACGTGGTTTTTTTATACGATATAGTCACCTAGGCTTTTTAGTGACAAAAGAAACTCACCATGGTTTCTTTAGATCTATTTTGTTTTGTACATCTAAATAATCTAGAAAATCAACTGTAGGTATTCACATATCACTACCATTAGAAACAAGCTTGCGATGTATTACAGATAGCAGCTTCGCACGTTCATCTTTTACACTACGTAACTCAAGTACACGCTTGTTGCTCAATCGTCTATCACGGACAAAGCGGCTAAGCAACAAACCACGCAAGAACTGTACGGACGACTTTAACAACTTACGCTGTGGTTTTATTACACTACTACGAATTCTATTACTAATACCGTATTTAAAAAACATAAAAAACACAATAAATAAATTAGAATATCTAGTAGCATTAGCAGATGTATCCAGTTCAAAGCTACGTACACCTGTAGAGTAGGCCAGCCTGTAAAAACGATATAAAAAATTAGGTATACTCCTTGCCTTGTCTGTAGCATGCACCTCTGGACCAGACGCTCATGCATATATGAATTTATTTCGATCCTGCGCAACTTTACTTAACGTACAACTTCACAATTTCTCAGATAAATATTCAATACGTTCATTGTTCAAACCAACCTCAGAACGTGGAATAGCAACTGCATTTATGCCAATCGCAACTGCATTCTGTGAGCAGTATGCAATAGGACGAAATGTATAGCATGCTATGCGCGCCTGCAAACTTCTAATCTTACTACGCATGCTCGATAAAGTAACAGACACTACATCTTGTACTGTTGAATACCTTCATAACATTCTACGCCATCTCGTATAATAAATCCAACTGATCGAAAATGAAATATACACATTTCATTTACAACCTGCCTCCTTGAATAGATACAGTACGAAAAATTGCATTGTCTTTTCTAAACTATTAATATACTGCGGAAAATATTTCTCCATGAAAATAGGCATTCTTAATTGACGAGTACGTAATTTAGAACATACATAATACATAATCGGACGAATAGCATAATGCATACGCGTCTCCGAAATATTTCATCTTGGAAAACGAAAATAATGTACGTAATTAGTTAATTTCAGATGGTACGTAAATGGAATAAATACTGAAAAAAAAGACTCGTATCATACTTTACGAATAATGTTTACATTACACTGTGCAATTACATTACATATTACAATGAATGAATCGACAAATATAGAATTAGCACGAACTTCTATAAAATCACCAATTGATATGAACGTAGTGCACTTTTCAGTATAACTTCTGTTATTTATAAAGATAGTATCATTACTATAATATATTGAACAAATAAAATAATTTGAGATAAATAGCTCATAGGTACACTCATATAATCATAACGCACTACGAAGTGTAGTATAATCATTGCAAAATGCTCTGCAAAATGCCACAAATTTATACAAATCCATATCATAATTCAACTTTAAAAAAAATGAAAGATCAAAATAGCCTGCTTTAGGTATACCAGTACGCCGCTTAGGCATAGGCCTAGTTTTCATCTTATACTTTGATAGCGGATACTTCTGATAATACTTGATTAAGCGCTCACGGTACATATACGAACGTAAAATTTGTTTCTTCTTATGATTACGTCTGCCAGTACATAATAAACTAACTATTGTACTATACCTAATCTTATGCAACTTTATAGCAGGTGAAATCAATAACAATATTAAATCACGTAAAGCTGAAACATCAAACACATTAGAAAACGATGGCAATATATAACGCAAGGCTCTAGTAATATGCGTCTTCAATATTTTGCCATAAAAAGATACCCTATCAGATATAGCATTACGGTATTTTAATTTATAAAATAATTCCGCAATACTGGAAAATAAATTATGTTTATAATCCGGCACTTTCTTATATAAAACATAACTATATAAACACAGTAACTCATATGAAGCACGTAATGAATAAAAAGAAGAAATATAAAGACAACGAAGTCGCCTGACGAATCTATGTGACATTCGTCGAATACGGCATTTCGGTGCCGTATATTTCAAAACACATAACATACTATATCATCAATGAGGACACCATAACGCAATTCTGGCATTGTAACCAAACACACGAGTGATGTAATATTGTAACGTTATACCACTCAACAATGCGCAAACACCTGCACAAAAAACGGAGCGAGCAATGGAATTCCGAAAGCTACATAACAAAGCTTTGAAGATACGTTGTTTTAGTCTACATATACGTTTGCTTTTACATTTACTTTTAGGCAAACATTTAAGTTTACGTCTAAATTTACGTTTGTGTTTAATTTTACGTATACGTTTAAGCGCAACAACTATAGCCATAGTAGACAGCTCTACATATCTACGCATTATCGTGTTATGTATAGCTAATGGCATTCTCTTTTGTATACATCGTAAATATTCTGGCCTGCCTCTCACTTTTTTGTGCTTTACATGCTTGCTATGTGTTACATATACAGAAGATTTTGCATGCATTAGACGCCTACTACGTAACACGGTATTCGCAAACCTAAACAAAGACGCACTACTATGAAGCACAAAGCAGTCTAGCCTACTAATTCGTGTTCGCTTCATCCACCTATAACGCCTACGCCTACGCCTACGCCTGCGATTACGCACAGTGCTAACTATATCGGCTCTTTCGTTGTACACATTATAGTTTGACTTTCCATCACTTATTGCACAATACGCAGAATCGTACCTCTTACGTAATCACTCGCGCGCATATGCGCTGCCTATCTGAGTATTAGCATGCAGCGTACTCATCTGTGTACTAGTCACATTAGTACTAATCTTGCGTAGCCGCGATAATTTAAATATGTTAGTGATATATGTTACATTATTGAATAAGTATGCCAAATTACTCAACACTCTATACACCACATACGCAATATTGTGCAATTTACCTATTACACCCTTATCTATACCAAACGAGCTATAATTTAGTGGTGAATATAACCGAATATCATACTCAGCCCTAAACTTATATGCAGGTTTGACAACTCCCTTACGGAATTTGTTTCAATATCAATGTTTAACGCGAAACACCACTACGAATTAGTCATATAGCCTATGACTACTTCTACAGCCATTAAACGGTATAGAACTCTGATTAATAAAAAGTATAATACTAAATTTTAATAGGCTAGCTATTTTCGATTCATACAAATGGTCTACGTATACGTTACTGTACGTCCTACGCACTGCATTTTTTATTTCGTGACACGTACGTAAAATAGCTAAGCGATATAATAATACACGTACATGCAGCGTTACAAACTTGTCGCAGACCCACAATCATATGTTACATAGCAACGTACGTTGCACAACTATACTCAACGCATGCAATAACATATGCTTACGTAACAATATACATGATGACAATATGTATGTTATTTCGTCACATAATAAAAATGAAATTTGTGTGTTATATACAGGTAGTGAACTAGCACATCGTATATTTTTGTGTTTCGCAGCTAGTGCGCATTTAATATATGTAAACTTATAATTACGCATTCTAGATAATCTCGATTGTGTTACATGCACACAATTTAAACGAACATCAAGGACATCACGTCATAATACTAATACAAACGGCGCATTGAATGCTAATACACATCATACATAATAGCTCATTATGAAATATATAAATGAAAAAAATATACAACTAGTGCGTAACACTGATAATGCTCTAGGTATTGGTGCATCTAATTCACATAAGACTAGTCGCTCATTATATAGAAAAGACAATAAATAAGAGTTATATGAAGCAGACAACACAAATTGGCCAATATACAAAACACTGCCATTGTACTGTTTTACATTGCGCATTCACATAAGCGCATCAATATTTAGATCTAATATTGAAGATGTAAATGACTTATTACGCGTCTTACCACTACGCTTAATAGCACACTGTCTCAGACACATCATAGTGTGCTTACTATTACGTTTACGAGAACAGACACCTTTCATACGCAATGCATCATGCATAATCAACTCGTTATGCCTACTAGTAATTTCTATAAAATAACGCCGTATATTACGCAAAAACCATCTAACTAACTTAACAGGCGCGCTTACTCGTACGATTATGCCTTTAAAAACAGATGCTTCATCATATGCTCGCACATAATATCGCACGAATTTTTGGAATGACTTACTAACTGCATCCACAACATCAAATCGTCTACGTTTTTTCCCAACTACTCCAGCACTACCGGCGGAGCTACTGTATAATACTTTATTACTAACTGAGAATGTAATAAAAAAATTAGTAGCCGTTTTCCTAATATGCAGTACTGAGTGCGGTATTTCTAGGCTGCAATCCTCATTTTGGAATATCCGTTGTTGGATGTCCTTTTTATTTATTTCACTATGTTGCACATTATCTGCGTACATTTTTAAGCTTTCGTGCTTTACCTTTTTTGACATTACCTTTCAATTTGACTACAGCTCGATTCATAGACAGCCTATTAAAAGTATTAGACACATTCAGTTTTTTCGGCGTCGAGGCATTTGTTCGTCGCCTCTGTCCTCTACATGGAAATTTATGTAAGTAACTAACAGATCAGTACGTATTCTGTAAAAATTTCTTTTTTAAATTGGAATAAAGAAACTCACATGCTACTTTATTAATCGCGGAATATAAAAGTACAATGTATTTAATATTAAATAAGTACTTAAAAAAATAATAATTTGTTCTCAGATGCATGCCGTTAATGTAAATATATAACTCACTTAAATAACGAC
>Ga0170475_100015300_pt1 | contig 28813 bp, 63 predicted proteins | sample Soicark_Litter_5_FD_111474 | JGI IMG/M metagenome (GOLD analysis project Ga0170475, IMG submission 111474) | Avena fatua rhizosphere microbial communities from Hopland, California, USA. Combined Assembly of 48 SPs
ATACTTATTATTGCTATTAACATATTAGAAAGAGCAGCATAACAAGGCAACACATGAAAGACAATTAGCAACATAGTATTAGTGATAGTCTTAACACAAATAGTTGTAGTATTTCATTTTATTAGTTACAGCTTGTTAAATTTGTAACAGAAAATTGAAGAGTTTTCCATTTATTTACTTTAATTCTATGTTCATATATTATAATTAATATGATAAGGAGCATGTAAGAAGATATAACTATTCTGACAATAGTTAAAATTACATGGTTAACTACAGACTTATTACAATTACATTGAGTATGTAATGTCAACTATAAATAGAACTTTTACATGCAGCTAGCGAGTATTATCTGTACGAATAGTGAATTATAGAAGCAAAAGTGCATTACTATTACTACTGTCGGTCTTAAGCATATACCATTCTCACAACCACTTACAACAAAAGAGCAGAATAACTTTAAATCAGTTCATATTATTACTAAGCACAACAAATCTACATCACTCTATGTCTGTAATAAAGTGAAGTTAACTTGTACAGGCAGTATATATATCGTATAAACTGGTGCAGTGCGGAGTGACAGACAAACTGAGCATAATGCTCACTATGGCAGTATATGTTATAATTATATTAATCAATAATAAAAGATGGTTTAATTGTAGTTTATTACCCAACATTAAAGACTTTTAATAATGGCAAGGCACTTTACATAAATTACATCTAGGTACATATATTCACAAAAAATATCAATAAAAACCATTTTGTACAAATATATATTCATATAAATCACAATAGAAATAGAATAAAAATAATTCTTTTAGAATTCTTTCTTTAATAAAAAAAATATATAAAGACCATTTATGCAGTACTGTCTTTATTCAGCATTGTTATTATTGTTATATTATAAAAGAGCATGCAAAACAAGCATTAGTTGTGAGCGCATAATTAGTAACATCTGTAAGCAATAAAGGCACTCATACACGCACGTACAAGCACACACACACGCACACAGTATGGCAGTGTTATAAAATATCTACTGGCAAGACTTGTCAAGTCACAGTAAGTAAGAAAACAGTTTGTTAACAAAATAGACCTGATATCATTCTACTAACATTCAATAAATAAATCTTGTTTGTTGAAGTAAACAACGAGGTTATTAACAAAGATACTAATCAGCTAGTTAACAAAATATTGCTAATAACATACTGTTTCCAAGCTAATTAACAAGCTAATTAGCGATCTTAATAATAATCTTGTTAACGTGCTTGTTACCTGAATTACAAGTGAAGTGTAAGAGAACTTTATACGATTATTGTTATAAAGCATCAAGTTGTTAGTCTCTGGTTCTTAGTGTTCATAAGAACATGTTCATAAGAACATGATAGGTTAGAAAGCACTCAGTTCACTGTTTGGCAGTATGACATTAGTCAGCCTGTCTGCCAGTATAGCTGCTGCTGCATTATGCCGAGGTAGCTCTGGGTTTGGTACCTCTTCATTCCTGCTCTGGTTGTCAACCCACTGTGGCTTCATATCCACTACACTAGATCTTCCTTCTGATGGTGGATACTCTGAATCGTCCTCTCTCTGAGTGTTAGCTAGACGCCTAGCCCTAGCCCTTAAGAGTCTTAATCGTCTCACTACCACAGCTACCATGATAGCTATAGCTATAGTGACAGCTACAGCCCACGTGATGAGCGCAATAGTGATAGTGTTTAGCATTGTGTCCGCGGTGGAAAGGTTGAGGATATGGTCAGCTGACATTTGGGCCGCCTCCTCAAAGTTACTCTGCAGGGCTGCAAAGCCAGCCCCTACCAGACCAGGTGGACCACTTGGTCCTCTCACACCTGTGGGTCCTGTGTTACCTGAAGACCCTGTGTCTCCTGAGGACCCTGTTGACCCTGTGAACCCACTTTGACCTGTGGGCCCTGTAGCTCCAGTATATCCTATCCCACCGGATGCCCCTGTAAAACCTTGAGGACCTCTCGCTCCATTTTGTCCAAAGTACCCGACGTATCCCGTTCCGCCTGTTCCTCCTATTCTTCCTATCACTCCAGTTGCTCCTGTTGCTCCTGTTGCTTGGATGGGACCCTGGGGACCTGTTGCTCCTGTTGCTCCAACCACACCTGTTGCTCCAGTGAAACCATTTGGACCCGTTGGACCATTCTGTCCACTATTCCCCACGGGTCCTTGAGGGCCAGGCAGACCATTGGGCCCCGTGGCTCCTGGGGGTCCTTGAGGTCCAACACGTCCTAATGGTCCAGTGGATCCTATACCACCCGTCACTCCTGTGGCTCCAGGCAGTCCCACGGGACCATCATTTCCAGGAGAACCAGGATCACCTCTGTTTCCTTGAGGTCCTGGTAATCCTGGCAGACCCCCTCTCCCTTGATTACCAACAAGACCAAGGTCCCCGTAAGACCCAGGTTGACCAATGGGTCCAATAGCTCCTGTATTACCTGGTTGTCCCACGTTACCAAACTGTCCTGGAGGACCAGGGGAACCTGGGGGTCCTGTCGTCCCTTGTGGTCCCTGAGGTCCTTGCTGACCGTTAATTCCTCTGTTTCCTATCGGTCCATCACTTCCAAGAGGACCCATTGGGCCACGGGGACCTGAAGGACCCAAGGCTCCAATTGGACCTGTGAAGCCTGTAGGACCAGGGAATCCCCTTGGTCCTGCTGATCCTTGCTGCCCAGGTTCTCCTTGTTGTCCTTGCTGTCCTGGTTGTCCAGGACTTCCACTAGGTCCTGAAGGACCCAATGGTCCCAGTGGTCCTATAGCTCCAATGTCTCCTGTGTTGCCAAGTGGTCCTGGCAGTCCTGTTGCACCAGCTGGTCCTATTGGTCCCGCTGGCCCATTAATACCGGTAGAACCAGTGGGTCCTCTAGGGCCAACAAAACCTGGAGATCCATTAGGACCAGCTGGTCCTAGTTGACCAATCTGACCTTTTGGACCTACTGGACCATTAGGACCTACAGGTCCGGGAGATCCAGCAAAACCTCTGGGCCCAATGATACCAGCTGGGCCAATATCACCTGAAGGACCTGGTTGACCAGGAGCGCCTGGGGGTCCTATGGACCCAAGTTCACCAATGTTTCCAACTGGTCCAGCTACACCTTGAGGACCATTTGGTCCTGGTAAGCCAGCAGGACCTGGGGGTCCTAATTGCCCAATGTCTCCCTTGAACCCTTGAAGTCCAGGGGCCCCTGGTGGTCCATTTGGTCCAAGTGGTCCTACAGGACCAGTGTTTCCATTGAGACCAAGTGGTCCTGGCTGACCTCGAGAACCTTGTATACCAACTTCACCATTTGTACCTTTGGGTCCTATGCCTCCACTAGCCCCAGTGGGACCTGGATTACCAATGGCTCCTCTTAATCCAATCGGACCAGTAGGTCCTACAGGACCAGCTCCTCCATTGGGTCCCTGAGGACCAAATGGTCCCGCTTGACCTTGTGGTCCTGGTCCTCCAATATCTCCAAGTTGTCCCTGGGGACCACTACTTCCTATAGGTCCTGGTGCTCCCACTTCCCCTCGTGGTCCTTGCTGACCCAAGGGACCAGTAGCTCCAGTGAATCCTGGTGCACCTCGTAACCCTTGGTTACCCCTAGATCCGAGATCACCTGGAGGTCCTACTGGTCCTGCTGGTCCAGATGCTCCAGGGATTCCATTTGCTCCAATTACACCTCTCTGTCCGACGTCTCCTGTTGCTCCAGTAGCTCCTGTCAGTCCAAACCTTCCGTTGCCTCCACGAGGTCCTACAGGTCCAGGGAAGCCCCTTGGTCCGGTACCAGGCGGTCCTCTTTCACCAGACAATCCTGGATTCCCAATGCGACCTATGGGTCCTACATTCCCAGTGTCCCCCGGCTGTCCAGGTATCCCAATGCCTCCTGAAGCTCCTGGTGGTCCTGGTAGACCATTTGATCCTTGATTACCAGGGTTACCAGGAAGACCCTGTGATCCTGCCATACCCGGTAGACCCTGGGGTCCAGACACCCCTCTATTACCTTGAGGTCCTGGGGGACCAGCTGAACCTACTGGACCTACCTGACCAGACTGGCCATTAGCTCCTCGTGAACCCTGAGGACCTGATGGTCCTTGAGGACCTAATGGTCCTGAAGGTCCTCGGGCACCTAGTACTCCTTGCTGTCCCGGGGATCCATTGTCACCCACAGGTCCTAATGATCCTCTAGGACCAGTTGTTCCAGATGCTCCAGGGGGACCTCTTGGTCCTGTGGGACCTGGTGGTCCCGCATTACCTAATGGTCCTGAAGGTCCCGTGGCTCCTGGACTGCCTGGTAAACCATTTGGTCCTGGACTACCCCCCGGACCACCAGGTCCTACAGGACCTGCTGGTCCAATGGGTCCTGGTCCTCCAACTGAACCCCTAGGACCCTTCTGTCCAATGAACCCTACTTCACCCTTAGGGCCCTTTGGACCTGATCCACCTGTTGCTCCAGTAAATCCAGGCTCACCAAACTGTCCCACATCTCCAGAGCTACCAATGAGTCCAGGTGCCCCTGGACTTCCCTGAGGTCCAATCTGACCAAACTGTCCAGGACTTCCTCTAGGTCCTGGTAATCCTGTAGCTCCTTTACCACCCACACTCCCTAGAGGCCCAGAGGGACCCACAGGTCCTGGTGGACCTTGGTTGCCTGGGCTGCCGTTTGGTCCGCGGACCCCAGGAGGACCTGATTGACCCCGTGGACCACTTGGTCCGTTAAAGCCAGGTAGACCATTAGGACCAGCAGGACCAGCTGGTCCTTGAGGACCAGGCTGACCAAGGGGACCTGTAGGTCCAATGTCTCCACTTGGTCCCGGCTGACCTCTTACTCCCTGAGATCCTGGTGCTCCAGGGAAACCTGCTTGACCAGAAGGTCCCGGCTGACCAGCTGCTCCAGGACCTCCACGTGCTCCAGGTGCTCCCAGGATCCCATTGCTTCCTTGTGGACCCACAGGTCCTGAGGAACCAATCACTCCAGGTGCTCCAGGTGCTCCACGAGGCCCTGCCTGCCCCTGAGTGCCTGGATCACCTCGAGGTCCTGCATTCCCTGACGCTCCAGTACCACCTGCCCCTCCAGCTTCTCCAGCCAATCCATTGGGTCCAACAGGTCCCTGTTGTCATTGAGGTCCTGCAGGTCCTGGTGCTCCAGGGTTTCCTACTGGTCCATCTGGTCCTGAAGGTCCAGGAAATCCGGGTTCTCCTACAAACCCTACAAATCCATCCTGACCCGTGGGTCCAGGTTGACCAGGTGGACCAGCTTGACCCGGGGGTCCTAGGTCTCCATTAGGTCCAGCAGGACCTGATGGTCCTGGGGCTCCCCTTGCTCCAGCTGGTCCTTGTTGTCCGTTAAATCCAGAATCACCTCGATCACCCTTTGGTCCTGTTGGTCCTATGCCTCCAGAGGACCCTGGTGGTCCCGTGAAGCCTTGGTCTCCTCTGGGTCCTGTAGGACCAGGCTGACCAGAACCACCTGGTAGACCGGCCAAGCCACTTGCCCCAGGAGCTCCTCTATTGCCTGAAGGTCCCGTGGGTCCAATTGGTCCACTTGACCCTCCTTGTCCTGCAGACCCTGGTGGTCCTGATGGTCCAGGCTGACCCGAGGGTCCTGGTCCTCCAACAGGACCCAATGGTCCTGCAGGTCCAGGACCGCCAGCAGGTCCAGGAGAGCCAGCAAATCCACTGTTCCCTACAGGTCCAGGTTGACCAGGAACTCCCTGAGTTCCTGAAAGTCCCGGGGCTCCCTGCTGACCTCTGTCACCCTGAGGCCCTGGCTGACCAGGAGACCCATCAGGTCCTGCTTGACCAGATGCTCCAGGTTGTCCAGGATCTCCAAGGGGACCAGTTGGTCCTGAGGGTCCACGTGATCCTGTGTTTCCTGGAGGGCCAGCTTCACCACTTAGACCTGGTGTACCTTTCTGTCCACTTGGTCCTTGAGGACCAAGAGGACCAACTGATCCTGCTGGTCCTGCTGGTCCTACTCCACCATTTGGTCCTCTATTTCCTTGTGGTCCTGCTGGACCTGAAGCACCAGTGCCTCAGTTAGGACCTCTAGGACCAGGTGACCCTCGGGGACCATTTGGTCCTACCTGTCCTTGAGGTCCAGCTGGTCCTACATCACCATTTGGTCCTGCTGGTCCGGAAGCACCTCGAGGACCATTTTGTCCCGCTGGCCCAGCAGGTCCTGGGGGTCCAGCTGGGCCCTGAGGTCCATTTGGTCCATTTGGTCCGGAACTTCCTACCTGACCAGCTGGTCCCGAGGCTCCAGGACCTCCAGCAGGTCCTACTGATCCCTGGATCCCTGGTCCCCCTCTATCTCCCTTAGGTCCTGGACTACCATTATCTCCTGGAACACCTGGAACCCCCGCAGGTCCTGCTGGTCCTATTGATCCTGCAGGACCTCTGGAACCCTTTTGTCCTGGAGTCCCATTAGCTCCAGGAAGACCTGGTCCTCCTGGGAATCCTGCTGATCCACTTGGTCCCGGGGACCCTACATCACCACGTGGTCCTGAAAAACCAGTTGCTCCAGTATTTCCTCTAGGACCAGGTGATCCAGGTGATCCTTGGGGACCTAATGGTCCTGGTCCTCCAACTGGTCCTGATGATCCTGTCCCACCAGGAGGTCCATTAGCACCTTGAACTCCAGATGGTCCTGGGTCTCCAGCTGGTCCTGAGGATCCTACTTGACCCGTCTCTCCCCTCAGGCCAGTGTCACCACGAGGTCCTGCTGGTCCCCTTGGTCCCGCTGGTCCTGGTTGACCAATGTCTCCTGCCACACCATTAGCCCTGGTTGACCCGGCTGACCCGATGATCCCGTGTCCCCAGAAGGTCCTGGGTCTCCAAGTGGTCCTGGACCACCTTGAGGACCTGATGGACCATTTTGACCAGCCGCACCCTGGGGTCCAGCGTCTCCTCTTGGTCCTGGAGATCCAGATGCACCTGGAGGACCATTTGGTCCCCGTGGTCCTGCTGCTCCAGGTGATCCCTGGGTCCCAGGGTCCCCTCTAGGACCTGCTGGTCCTGCCTGCCCAGCGACTCCCGATGACCCAGCAGTCCCAGGACTTCCATTTGGTCCTGGCTGACCTGTCGCTCCAGTTGTCCCACGTGTTCCACTAAGTCCAGACTGTCCTCTCTGCCCTGAAGGACCAGCAGGTCCAGGACTTCCTGCTTGACCAGGTGAGCCAGCATTACCAGCAGGTCCTGGTTGTCCATTAGTCCCGGGTTGTCCTGCTTGTCCTGGAGCACCTACTCCTCCAATCTGACCCTTGGGTCCTGGTTGACCTGGATTACCTCTTGTTCCTGGGTCTCCTCTATCACCAGCAGGACCAGCTTGTCCATTAGGACCAGGTGATCCTACGGGACCATTTGGTCCTGCAGATCCTGGTGATCCTGGCAGACCAATCGCTCCTGCTGGTCCAAGTTGACCAGGCTGACCAGGCTGACCATTCGGACCCTGAGGTCCTGGATCTCCTCTATCCCCTGCCGGACCCACAGCTCCAATAGGTCCAGACTGACCTAATGGACCTGGTGGTCCACTTGGTCCAGGACCTCCAGGCTGACCAGCAAATCCAGGAGATCCAAGGGGTCCTTTGCCTCCTGTAGCTCCAGTAGGACCTCTTGATCCAGGGGTTCCTGCTTGACCAGAAGATCCAGCTGGTCCCGGGGACCCACTGCTACCTGGCAGACCCACGGGTCCTTGCCGACCTTGTTCACCAGGGAGACCAATCTGTCCAGCTGGTCCTGGCTGACCAGGACCTCCAATGTCTCCCCTGGGACCCTGGGGTCCTGAGGCTCCAGGAAGTCCTGGGGATCCAGGGACCCCCAGGTCACCAGGTAGACCCTTGGCTCCGGGCTGACCATTTGGCCCTGGCGTTCCAGGTGATCCATTAGGTCCTCTTGATCCTGGACTACCACGATCTCCTGGTAAACCAACATCACCCTTCTGACCTTGTGGCCCACTTGGTCCTGCTGGTCCCGAAGCCCCAGTCGATCCAATTGGTCCCGGAGCTCCAACAGGTCCTATTGATCCCACTGATCCGATAGCACCAACAGCTCCACGTATTCCACCTGGTCCTGGAGATCCAGCTGGTCCCGTGGGACCAATGCTTCCTATTGCTCCAGGCTCTACACGTGCACCGGGCTGAGAGCTTATTCCTGGAGGTCCTTGAGGACCAGAGGGTCCATTTGGTCCTGTATCTCCTTGAGGACCAAGAGCTCCAGCAGGTCCTGGACCACCATTAGGTCCTGGTCCTCCTGCTGGACCAACATCTCCTGCTGGTCCTGGCTGACCAGCTTGACCCGGGGACCCATAAGGACCAGGGTTCCCAGCTGGTCCCGTAGCTCCCCTGGGTCCCGCAGGACCCGGTTGTCCATTCTGTCCTGGCAATCCATTAGCTCCAGGGGATCCATTGATCCCATTGTCTCCTGGTTGCCCCGGCTGTCCAGCAGGACCAGGTGATCCTGGATTACCACTAGGACCAGCTGGTCATTGAAGTCCTGGATCCCCCTGCGCACCTGGGGATCCATTAGCTCCAACTGGTCCAGCATTACCAGGCTGTCCCACAGGTCCAGGTGATCCAGCTTGTCCAGATGGTCCTTGAGGACCTGGTCCTCCTGCTGGTCCCGGATCACCAGACGCTCCATTTGGTCCTGCTGGTCCTGGAGACCCTCTGGCTCCAGCTTGTCCAGGGCTTCCAGCTGGTCCGGCTTGACCAGGACTGCCAATGTTTCCATTAGGTCCTGCATTTCCATCGGGTCCTGGTGCCCCACTTGGTCCTGGGTCTCCACTCGCTCCTTGAAGACCTCTTGGTCCTGCAGATCCAGGTTGCCCATTAGGTCCCGCACTACCACTAGCCCCTTGAGGACCAATAGGTCCTGGCTGTCCTGCTGGTCCTGGTTGTCCTCTTGGTCCTGCTGAACCACGTTGTCCTGCTGGACCAGAAGGTCCTGGGTCCCCAGTGTCTCCCTGAGCTCCAGCAGGACCATTCTGACCTGCTGCCCCTGGCTGTCCATTGTCCCCCCTGGGTCCAGGTGCTCCCACACTCCCCACTGGTCCTGAGGCCCCTGCAGGACCAAGAGCCCCAGCTGATCCTGGTTGACCTCGCTGTCCTGCAGGTCCAGGCTGTCCAGAACTTCCGGGACTACCAGCCGGTCCTGCATTCCCTGGTGATCCCGTGTCACCTGGAGCTCCAGGAGTCCCAGCATTCCCTGGTGCACCACTGTCTCCTACCGGCCCGGGACTTCCCCTCGCGCCTGCAGGTCCAGGCTGTCCTGATGCTCCTGGGACTCCTGGACTACCTTGATCCCCTCTCTGTCCCTGAGATCCTGCTTGTCCTGGTGCTCCATCTGTTCCTGGATCACCTGCATTACCAGCTGGACCAGGTGACCCACTGGCTCCTTGACCTCCTGGCGGACCTGGCTGACCTATGACCCCTGGTTGACCTGGTTGACCATTAGTTCCTGCTAAGCCTGGGCTGCCATTGTTCCCAGCAGGTCCTGGGTCTCCTGGCAGACCATTAGACCCACGTTGTCCTTGAGGACCTTGTGGTCCTGGTGGTCCCGCTGTCCCAGTATCTCCAAGCTGTCCAGCGGGACCTGATGCTCCATTTGATCCTGGGGTCCCTCTTTGTCCAGCTGCTCCAATAGGACCTGGAGATCCCTGGGCTCCTGGGTTGCCAGGCTGTCCATTTGGTCCAGCTGGTCCACTGGCTCCCTGGCCTCCACGTGATCCAGACTGTCCACGAGGTCCTTGGGTTCCAGGGTTTCCAGGCTGACCTTGAGGCCCTTGGATCCCGGGGTTCCCTCTTGGTCCTTGAGACCCTTGTGGTCCTGCATCCCCAGGCGCTCCTTGAGGACCTTGATTACCCGCAGGTCCTGGCTGACCAGCTGTACCAGGTTGTCCTGGGGTACCTCTCTGCCCCGGGGTACCTACTGGTCCTTGGTCCCCTATCTGTCCCGGGGCACCTGGACGTCCATCAGTTCCCCTGGATCCCGCCACACCAGGAGCCCCAGCAGCACCAGGCTGTCCTACTGCCCCATTGTTACCAGGATTACCCACCGTACCTGCATCACCTGGTAGACCAATTGATCCTGGGGCTCCATTGTTCCCTGCAGGACCAGGACCTCCTGGTGCTCCACGTGGTCCTGGTGATCCTGCTGGTCCTGCTTGTCCATTAGGACCACTAGGACCAATGTCTCCTGGGTTACCTGCTTGTCCAGGCTGACCACTTGCACCTGGTGATCCAATCTGTCCGGCTTGTCCTGGAGTACCAGGCTGTCCTCGAGGTCCAGCCTGCCCAGCAGGACCAGGTCCTCCAGGCTGACCAGCAGGGCCAGCTGATCCTGGCTGACCTACTTGTCCTGTAGGACCAGGACCTCCAACAGCTCCAGAAAGACCTGGTTGTCCTATAGGTCCTGTCAATCCATTAGGACCCGGGACCCCTTGCGCTCCTGGGTCTACATTCTGACCTGTCCCTCCAGTCGCGCCAGTTATTCCAGGTGCTCCATTTGTTCCAGCTTGACCTTGTTGACCTTGTTGTCCCGGATTACCTGCAGGTCCAACATTCCCTCTTGGTCCTGGTTGACCTCGCTGTCCATTAGGTCCATTAGGTCCTGCCGCTCCAGGGGCTCCATTGTTTCCTCTAGCACCAGCCTGACCAGGTGATCCTGGTTGTCCTGGATTACCAGCAGGTCCTGGGTCTCCTCTGGGTCCTGCAGGTCCTTGTTGTCCAGCGTCTCCTGTGTTCCCAGCACTACCAGGCTGTCCCGGAGTACCTGCAGGTCCTGCTGGTCCTGGCCCTCCCCTAGCCCCAGCGTCCCCGGGAAAACCACTGGCTCCTGGTGCTCCACTTGGTCCACTTGGTCCTGCTGGTCCCACATCTCCACTCAGACCAATGTCTCCCCTCTGTCCCTGCGGGCCTTGAGACCCTGGTTGTCCAGGCTGACCGGCTGGACCATTGGGTCCTTGAGGTCCAGCCGCTCCTGGTTGACCTCTCTGCCCAGGCTGACCAGCTGTCCCTGGGGTCCCAGGTTGACCCGCTTGTCCATTAGGTCCTGGTTGTCCTGCTGGTCCAGGCTGTCCTGCATCCCCTAAGTCTCCAGCTAGTCCTGTTCCTCCCGTAAATCCCGCATCCCCAATGACTCCAGGACTTCCCCTAGCTCCAGGTGATCCACGTTGCCCAGGGTTCCCTGCCGGACCAATGCTTCCTGCAGGTCCAGCGGGTCCTGGTGATCCATTGTTCCCTGCTTGACCAGGACTTCCTGGAGTTCCACTGTCTCCCGGTGCACCCAGGGTTCCCGCAGGGCCTGAGGCTCCAGGTTGACCGCGAGGTCCTCGTGGTCCCGCAGTGCCTGGAGTACCAGGCTGTCCTTGGGTTCCAGGGGATCCTCTTTGTCCGGGTTGTCCAGCATTTCCAGGAGAGCCAGGTTGCCCTGCTGGACCCGTGTCCCCAGCAGGTCCGTTGTCCCCAGGCTGTCCAGCAGCTCGAGGTGTCCCAGAGGCTCCAGGTTGCCCTGCTGCTCCAGGGGATCCATTATCTCCAGGTACTCCAGGACTTCCTATGGTACCAGGAGAACCATTCTGTCCATTAGGAGCCGGAGCCCCTCGGTTTCCTGTGGGACCTCTTGGTCCTGGTTGTCCTGCTGCCCCTGGGGCCCCAGCTTGACCACTGGCTCCCTGTGCCCCTGGGTCACCTTTCTGACCCGGTTGACCTGCTTGACCCGCTTGACCAGCATTACCTGCTGAACCTATGGCTCCCTTAGGACCTGGAGCTCCATTGTTGCCAGCTTGTCCGGGCTGTCCTGAAGGTCCTGCTGGTCCTGCTGGTCCCTGAAACCCAGGCAGACCAATGTCACCTTGTTGACCTGGTGTACCAGGGGATCCATTGTTTCCTGGAGTGCCACGAGCTCCTGGGGCTCCCTGAGATCCAGCCTGACCAGGCTGTCCTGTTGGACCAGGATTTCCAGACGCTCCCGGAGGTCCTGCAAGCCCAACACTTCCTTGCTGACCCTGGAACCCTGGAGCCCCTGAAGACCCAGCGAGTCCGGCTGGTCCTGGTGACCCACTCGCTCCAACAGGACCAGGATCACCTGATGCTCCTGAGGGACCAATTGGTCCTGGTTGTCCAGCATTGCCTGAAGCTCCTGGAGGTCCTATTACACCTATGTCCCCCCGTAGACCTGCAGTACCTGGGTCTCCCTTGGGTCCTGCTGCTCCTGGCTGTCCTTGGGGTCCTGGGGACCCTGCTAGACCTGCTGGACCTCTCTGTCCTTGGGGTCCATTGTTACCAGCTGGACCAGGATTGCCAACAGGTCCCACCGCTCCAGGAGTTCCAGAGGCTCCAGCAAACCCTTTAGGACCTGCACTACCAGGTGTACCAGGCTGTCCAGCTGTTCCAGGCTGACCATTAGGTCCATTCGCACCAGGTGCTCCTGGGTTACCAGCATCACCCCTTGGTCCGGCTTGTCCACGAGGTCCTGGCTGTCCTGCCTGTCCTGGAGTCCCTGCCGGACCAGCTGGACCACTCGCTCCAGCAGGTCCTGCAAAGCCTGGAGACCCATTTGTACCGGGAGTACCACTTGCTCCAGATGGACCTCTAGCACCTGGTTGACCATTAGCACCTGGTGTCCCAGCATTACCAGCGTTTCCTTTTTGTCCTGCAGGACCCACTGCCCCAGGCTGACCTTGAGATCCTGGAGTACCCGGATCTCCATTGTCTCCCTTAGGTCCTTGGTTTCCATTTTGACCATTTGGTCCTCGTGGTCCTGGCAGACCAATTGCTCCTGCTCTCCCTGGGTCTCCTATAGGACCATTTTGACCAGGTGATCCTGAAGGTCCTATGAGTCCTGTTGCTCCAGTTGGTCCAGTAGGACCAGAAGCTCCTTGTGATCCTGCCGGACCTACTTGTCCTGGACTGCCGTTAGGACCAACATCTCCCCTTTGACCAGGGGATCCAGCCTGACCAGCAGGTCCAGAGGCACCAGGACTGCCAGCTGGTCCTTGAAACCCAGGCTGACCTGCTGTCCCTGGAGTACCAGCATCACCAGGAGACCCTACATTACCAGGGGCTCCTGGTGTACCCACGGACCCACGAGGTCCTTGTGGACCTGCTGATCCTGGTGAACCAGCCACACCAGCAGGTCCTGGGTTACCAACATTGCCTTGAGGACCAGTTGCTCCAGGCTGACCATTAGGACCAGCTGGTCCTGGGTCTCCCCTGTCCCCTGCCAGCCCTACATCTCCACTCGCCCCAGGGGTTCCTTGTGGTCCCTGAGGACCTTGTGGTCCTGCTTGTCCAGGACTTCCTAAAGGTCCAAGTGATCCTGGTGTCCCTGGAGTCCCATTGGCTCCTGGAGCACCTCGGTCTCCATTAGGACCTTGAGGTCCTGCATTTCCAGGAGTACCACTAGCTCCTTGTGATCCTGGTTGTCCATTTGCTCCAGCTGTACCAGGTGATCCTTGTTGTCCTGGAGTCCCTGGGGTTCCCGCTGGTCCTGGAGCACCAATGCTTCCGGGCTGCCCATTAGCTCCTACTGGTCCAGGAGACCCAGCGGGACCAAGTTGTCCTGGTGGACCCGCTGCTCCTGGTAGACCATTGTCTCCCTGTGGACCATTGGATCCAGCTGGTCCTGGATCTCCTAGGGGTCCGTCATTCCCATTAGGACCAGGTTGACCATTGGGACCAGCTTGACCACGTGGTCCTTGCTGTCCTTGAGGACCAGGACCACCTGGTTGTCCAGGAGTTCCAGCATCTCCAGGTTGTCCTGATGCTCCAGGAAGTCCAATTGATCCTGCATTTCCTGGAGACCCTATTGGTCCTTGAGGACCAGGGGACCCAGCTGGTCCTGCGAATCCCGTATCCCCCCTAGGACCTGGAGCCCCTTGAGTCCCCTGTGCTCCTGGTTGACCTGAAGCACCATTGATCCCTGCAGTACCAGGACTTCCGGATGCTCCTGGAGCTCCACGTTGTCCTGGAGTGCCTGCTGCTCCAGCTGTCCCAGCAGGACCTGGAAGACCTATTGGTCCGGCTGGACCTTGTTGTCCTGGCTGACCATTTGATCCTGGGGTCCCAGGAAAGCCTGAAGCCCCTGCAGGTCCTGGAGCCCCTCCAAATCCAGGACTTCCCACATCTCCCGGCTGTCCATTCTGTCCAGGCTGCCCAGGAATTCCAACATTTCCCTTCGGTCCCTTGGGTCCCGCAGACCCAGCAGAACCACGTGATCCCGCAGGTCCTGGAGCCCCTTGATCCCCCTGTTGTCCTGGATTACCAACAGCTCCAGCTTGTCCTGGTGTTCCTGCTGGTCCAGCAGGTCCAACAAATCCTGGGGCTCCTCTTTGGCCAGGGGTTCCCGGGGAACCAGAAGCCCCTTGGAGTCCTTGGTCTCCATTAGCTCCAGCGTCTCCTATTTGTCCCGTGGGTCCTTTGGCTCCAGGAAGTCCTGCAAACCCTGGCTCACCTCTTTGACCGGCCTGACCTGACGAGCCCGTGTCACCCTGACTCCCAGCTGTTCCAGGTTGACCTCTAGGTCCAGCAGGTCCTGGTTGACCCGAGGCTCCAGCAGGACCAGGTTGACCAAGTGGTCCTGTGGGTCCACTAGGTCCAACATCTCCATTTGGTCCAGGTGCCCCAGCATTACCATTCTGTCCAGGAGTCCCAGCGTTACCAGCTGGTCCCCTTTGTCCTGCAGGACCAGGCAGTCCTACATCTCCTGCTTGTCCGGCAGGTGCTACTGATCCTGGCTGACCATTTGGTCCCGCGGGACCTGTCTGACCTCTGGGACCGGCTGATCCTGGCTGTCCATTAGTACCAGGTGTTCCAGGTGTTCCATTATCTCCAGGTGCCCCACTTGCTCCAGGTGTCCCAGGCTGCCCAGCAGTCCCTTGAGGACCACTAGCACCAGCGGGTCCTGGTAGACCAACATCCCCAGCTTGTCCTGGTTGTCCTGGGTTTCCATTTGGACCTGGTTGTCCACGAGGTCCCTGAACCCCCGGACTTCCGTTCCCTGGTGTCCCGGGTTGACCTGCAGGTCCAGCAGGTCCTATTGACCCAGCTTGACCTGGCTGACCTGAAGCACCAGCAGGTCCTCGCTGACCCGTTGCTCCAGGAGTTCCCGGTGTACCAGGGGTACCACTTGCTCCATTAGGTCCATTGTCTCCAGAGGCCCCTGGAGCCCCAGCAGGTCCAGGACCTCCTGGTGATCCCTGTATCCCCACGTCTCCTCTAGGTCCTGGTGATCCAGCCGGTCCAGGCTGTCCTGGTTGCCCTATTGGTCCTGGCTGACCATTTGATCCTGGCTGTCCTGCTTGACCTGGAAATCCTGACGCCCCTTGTTGTCCTGGTGTGCCTGGGTTACCAGAGGGTCCAGACAGACCAACGTCTCCACGAGGACCTTGAGGACCAGCTGGTCCTACTCCTCCAGCAGGACCTGGAGCTCCATCGTTCCCTCTAGGACCAGCTGCTCCTGCTGGTCCAGCATTGCCCCTCTGTCCGGCAGGACCAGCAGGTCCCGGGGATCCAGGACCTCCCTGGGCTCCAGGGTCTCCCAGGGCTCCATTTGGTCCTGGCTGCCCCGGCGTACCAGGGAATCCAGATGCCCCGGCACTACCAACTGGTCCTGGGTCTCCTCTGGGACCCTGTGGTCCTGGTTGTCCAGGGTTCCCAGCAGGTCCATTTGGTCCAACGTCTCCTGTGGCGCCTGCCAGACCAATAGCTCCTGCGGGACCACTTGGTCCTGAAGCCCCTGCCTGCCCGCTGGGACCTGGCTGTCCTAGAGGACCAACTGGTCCTGCTGGTCCTACAGCCTCTCAGTCCAGGTTGTCCAGAAGGACCGCTGGCTCCAGGTGATCCATTAGTACCAGGATTCCCAGCAGGTCCAGGGTCTCCCGATGCCCCTGGTGCCCCTTGAGGTCCAGCTTGTCCTGGGGCTCCCGGTTGACCATTCTGTCCTGGTGTCCCTACTTGTCCGGCTGACCCGGGCTGTCCTTGGTTCCCTGGGGCCCCCTGAGGCCCAGCATCACCAACAGGTCCTGCTTGACCGGCGGGTCCAATAGCTCCAGCAGGTCCTGGGGCACCAGAAGCTCCTTGAGCCCCTGGAGTCCCACTAGGACCTTGTTGACCAGCAGGACCAGCAGGACCAATCCCTCCAGCCTGACCTGCTGGTCCTGGTGATCCAGCTTGACCCTGGGACCCTGCTTGACCGGCGGGTCCAATTCCTCCTGCAGGTCCAGAGAATCCTGTCGCTCCTTGAGATCCTGGGCTGCCATTAGGTCCGGCTGACCCTGGCTGACCATTTGGACCTGGAGCCCCTGGCGTCCCCAAAGCTCCCTGAGGACCTGGATTACCATTTGGTCCAGGATCTCCCGCAGGACCTAATGGTCCTGTGGGCCCAATAGGTCCTAGAGGACCAGCTGGTCCTGTATCTCCAGTGTCGCCCACTATTCCAGAGAATCCTGTGGATCCCGTGCCTCCAAATGAGCCAGGACTTCCTGAGGCTCCCTGCTGTCCTGGTAGTCCTGGGTCTCCTGCAGGACCAGGCTGTCCTATCACTCCAGCAGTACCATCTCTACCAGCTTGTCCATTATTTCCCGCTCTTCCAGGTGAACCTTGTGGTCCTGGACTTCCATTATTGCCAGGGTCTCCTCGAGGACCAGCAGGTCCCCGAGGTCCTGCTTGACCTGGCTGACCTTGTGTTCCAGGCGAACCCACATCACCTGGAAGACCAGGACCTCCAGCCTGTCCAGGAGTACCAGGGGTCCCTGACAATCCAGGAGCTCCTATGGCACCATTGGTCCCTGGGGTTCCGGAGTCTCCACGAGGTCCTGGAGTGCCTGGGGATCCTGCCGCTCCGTTCTGACCAGATGGACCAACTGGTCCCGTGGGTCCTTGTGATCCAGGAAAACCAGGTGCACCGTTTGTTCCAGGTGTCCCAGCATTCCCATCAAGACCTTGTTCACCACTCAGACCCGGAGGTCCTTGAGCTCCTTGTTGTCCTATCTGTCCCGGAGCTCCAGGAGTCCCACTCGATCCAGCCTGTCCCGGAGCACCTAGAGGTCCCGGGGCTCCAGGTGTTCCCTTATCTCCAGCTGGTCCAGGCTGACCCGTTAGACCAGGTCCCCCGAGAGATCCAGGCTGACCGGATGTCCCTGGCTGACCTGTAGCTCCAGGTGAGCCATTCTGACCATTAGGTCCTGGTTGTCCCACAGCTCCAGGCTGACCAGAAGCTCCTTGTTGACCCGGCTGACCATTGGCTCCATTCTGTCCTGGTTGTCCTGAGGCACCTGGTTGGCCATTTGGTCCTTGTGGTCCTGGGTCTCCTTGCTGACCATTGGGACCAGGCTGTCCTGGTGAACCAGAGAATCCAGGACTTCCGGGATTTCCTTGTGCCCCTGGGTTACCACTCTGACCAGCTTGTCCCTTTGGTCCAACAGGTCCAGCAGGTCCTTGTGGTCCCTGTGCTCCAGCTTGACCAGGTCCTCCATCTAATCCTCTCTGCCCTGGTGCCCCTGCTGACCCCGGGGTCCCTGAGGCCCCAGCAGGTCCTGGCTGTCCCTGAGGACCATTGTCCCCTACAGGACCAATGAATCCTTGAGGACCAGCTGGTCCCTGTGCCCCTGGTTGTCCCTGAGACCCTGGTTGACCAGGGGACCCAGTGTCTCCTGGTTGACCTGGTGACCCGCTTGCTCCCTGAGGTCCTGGAAAGCCTGGGGACCCATTCGTGCCTGGGGTCCCAGAAGGTCCAAGGTCTCCAGTTTGTCCACGGGGTCCTTGTTGTCCTGGTTGACCTGGAGTCCCATTAGGACCCGGGGAGCCTGAAGCACCCTGATTACCTTGGGGTCCTGTAGCTCCTTGGGCACCAGCAGCACCTGCAGGTCCTGGACTACCAAGACTACCGGGACCACCAGCTGATCCCCTAGGACCAGGCAGTCCTGGGGACCCAATAGGACCAGCTGGTCCTGGAGACCCATTTGATCCTGAAGGACCAGGTAGACCAACATCTCCTTGATTTCCTTGAGGACCTTGCGATCCTGGGTTTCCTGGTGTACCAATATCTCCTGCCTGACCCTTTGATCCCGCCGGCCCTGATGGTCCTATGTTTCCAGCTGTTCCTGCAGGACCAATGTTACCTTTTGGTCCTTTCTGTCCACTGTTACCTGACGGACCCGTGTCTCCTGAAGGACCTTGGGGTCCTACAGACCCTGCTTGACCAGGCTGCCCTGGGGACCCAAGTGGTCCGGACGGACCAGGGAGACCAATAGCACCTAGGGGCCCAGATGGACCAGGACTTCCTGATGCTCCAGGTGTCCCATTTGGTCCCGGACTACCCGGCTGTCCTTTTGGTCCTTGAGGTCCCTGACTTCCTGCATTTCCAGGTTGTCCAGGAGTTCCAGCATCCCCTGACGCTCCAGCTGCTCCCGGAGATCCATTAATTCCAGGCTGTCCTTGGGCTCCAGGATTTCCCTTTGGTCCAGCAAGACCTTGTGGTCCTACTGGTCCTGATGGTCCTGCTGGTCCAGCTGGTCCCGCTGGTCCCGAACCTCCTGCTGGTACTGGAAAACCTGTTCCACCTTGAGGACCTTGTGCTCCATTTGGTCCTGGTAAACCTTGTACTCCAGCAGTTCCCGGACCCCCAGCATTCCCAGGATTACCTTGGGGACCTGGAGATCCCGGAACACCATTTGGTCCAGCTGGCCCTGGAGCACCGACTGCTCCTGGAGTCCCAGACAGACCTGCTTGACCCCGGACTCCAGCCTGACCTTGACTCCCTGCCGCCCCAGGATCACCTGAGGACCCAGTATCTCCTACTGCTCCGGAAGAACCAGGTTGACCTACATTACCCCTAGCTCCAGGTGATCCTGAGAATCCTGTTGCTCCCACTAATCCAGGTGTCCCAGCAGGTCCTAGGCTCCCTGGCTGTCCATTAGTTCCTGGAGTGCCTGCTTGACCGGCAGGTCCTGGGTTGCCTCTAGGACCTGGCTGTCCTGCAGCACCATTGTTCCCTGGTGCTCCATTAGGACCAGCCTCACCTCGAGGTCCTGGTGAACCTGCAGGTCCTGGGGACCCTGAGGCTCCCGCTGGTCCTGTCGCTCCAGGTGATCCATTTGATCCTGCTTGTCCAGGAGTACCAGCAGATCCTTGCTGCCCCGGAGCACCAGCAGGACCTATTGGTCCTAGAGGTCCTGCAGGACCAGACTGTCCAATCACTCCAGGTGATCCAGAACTTCCAGGTGATCCATTATTCCCTGGGGTCCCTGCGAGTCCCTGAGCCCCAGGATCTCCTCGAGCTCCTGGCTGTCCCGGAGTCCCTGCATTTCCATTTGTCCCTGGAGCCCCTGGCTGTCCACTGGCTCCTTGCTGCCCTGGAGTTCCTTGTGCCCCTGGGGTCCCTGCATTACCAGCTGGTCCTAAGTCTCCCCTAGGACCAGCAGGTCCTGTGGGACCAGGCTGACCATTAGGACCAACTGGTCCCACAGCCCCTACTGCCCCAGCAGGACCTGTGCCTCCAGGCTGACCATTACTTCCTGCAGGTCCTGTTGGACCCTGATTCCCTTGTGGTCCTGGCAGACCAAGGTCTCCATTAGGTCCTGATGGTCATGGATCTCCCCTGGGTCCTGCTGGACCTGGTGATCCCGGGAACCCAGTGGAGCCAGCAGGCCCACTCGCACCAGGGGCTCCTGGTTGACCTGAAGCTCCAACCTGTCCACTTGGACCAGGTGCTCCTGAGAATCCAGTTAGTCCAGGAGACCCAGGGGCTCCCAGATCTCCCGGCGCTCCCTTGTTGCCTGCCGGTCCCGGTGCTCCAGCTTGTCCTGCTGGACCTGGTCCACCTAGAGGTCCCGCCGCTCCAGGGAATCCTTGATCTCCATTAGCTCCATTTGCTCCAGGTACTCCAGCATCTCCAACAGGTCCTGGAAAGCCAGCCTGACCGCTTGCACCAGGAGTTCCAGCAAATCCAGGATCACCCTTGGACCCTTGTTGTCCCTGAGGACCAGGACTTCCCTGCTGTCCTGGAGGTCCCTGTTGTCCAGGCTGTCCGTCAGTACCTCGAGGACCAGCAGCACCAGGAAGGCCATCTGACCCTCTGTTACCAGCAGGACCATTAGGACCAGGACCCCCACTGGAACCTTGAGGACCAGGCTGACCAGATGGTCCTGGGAAACCTGACGCACCTGCAGCCCCCGCAGGACCTGGAGATCCATTTGACCCTGGCTGACCCCGTACCCCTGGAGCCCCAGCAGATCCTGGCCCTCCCGTATCACCTGGAGCTCCTGGCTGACCCAAAGGTCCTGCTGGTCCTTGGTTACCAGAACTACCAGGTTGTCCAGGCTGTCCCTGGCTTCCTGGGTTGCCAGGCTGACCATTTGGTCCTGGTGAGCCACTGGCTCCCACTGGTCCTGGCACCCCACGGGCCCCAGGCTGACCATTTCCTCCTGCAGGTCCAATTTGTCCAGAGGCTCCTGCTGGACCCGAGGGTCCTGGTTGACCTCTCGGTCCCGGTCCTCCTTGACCCCCAGGCTGGCCACTAGCCCCTGCAGGTCCAGGACTTCCTGCTTGACCTGCTGGTCCTGCTTGACCAGGCTGGCCCGTGTCTCCCACGGCTCCAGCTGGTCCATTGCTGCCTGGAGCTCCCTGGGGACCAGGGGACCCACTTGCCCCGGGCTGACCTGAGGGACCAGATGGTCCGGGAGACCCTTGGGTCCCTTGTGGTCCAGGAGAACCTGAACCCCCAAATGTCCCAGTAGCCCCCGTAGCCCCCACGGATCCTTGAGACCCTTGAGGTCCAGCTGGTCCAGGAGACCCAATCTGTCCAGGCGTTCCTGCTGGTCCTTGTTGTCCTGGTCCTCCAGGTTGTCCCGCTGATCCCTGGGGTCCTGCTGGTCCTGCTGGTCCACTTGCTCCCTGAGCTCCTGGTGTCCCAGCATTACCACGAGGTCCTGGGAAGCCCCTGGTTCCATCAGTGCCTGGATTGCCTGGGTTTCCTGAAGGACCACGGTCTCCCACAGGTCCCGTGGAGCCCTGGGGTCCTGAAGGACCAGCAGGACCAGGCTGTCCTATCTGTCCTGCTGGACCAGGGAATCCTGTTTGTCCTGCCTGACCTGAAGGACCAGGTGATCCACTGCTACCTGCCGGACCAGTTTGACCTCGGGGTCCTGCTGGTCCTGGGAGACCAATGTCTCCATTTGGTCCTGGCTGACCGGCTGAACCTGGCTGACCTGCTGTCCCAGGCTGACCATTTGGTCCTGCAGATCCTGGGTCTCCCCGAGACCCTCTAGGTCCAGCTTGTCCTGCTGGTCCTGGTTGACCATTTGGTCCAGGGAAGCCACTCGCCCCAGCGTTCCCCTGAGACCCCGGGGAACCAGCAGCCCCAGGAGATCCATTTGGTCCTCTAGAACCTGCATCCCCCGGGGCACCGAGAGGTCCTGCTGGTCCGACCTGTCCTACAGACCCTGCTGGACCAATGTCACCATTAGGTCCTGCTTGACCAGCTGGTCCTGCTGGACCTGGCTGACCACTTGGTCCTGGTGTTCCGGGTTGACCTCTGGGACCTGATGGTCCCGGCTGTCCATTGGGTCCCGCATTTCCTGGACTCCCAGCAGGTCCTGACGCCCCTGGGCTCCAGGATTACCCACTGGTCCTGCTGGACCTAAAGGACCAGGTGATCCCTGAAATCCTTGCTGTCCAGGATCACCAGCTATACCTGGGGATCCATTAGGTCCCGCATTACCGCGTGCTCCTGCTGGACCAATTGATCCCGGTGATCCTGAAGGTCCTGGTGATCCATTTGCTCCATTTGGTCCTGAGGCCCCTGTAGCCCCCAAGGGTCCCTGAGTCCCAGGACTTCCTGCTGGTCCTGCTGGTCCCGGCAGACCCACGGCACCACCATTCCCATTAGCACCAGGTGATCCCACTGCACCCACATTACCAGAAGCACCAGGGACCCCTCTAGCACCAGCTGGTCCTGGGGACCCTGCTGGTCCGAGAGGTCCTGGCTGTCCATTAGGTCCAGACTGTCCGGGATCTCCACGGGGACCAGATGGTCCTGGTGATCCTGGCTGACCATTTTGCCCTGGAGGACCAATACTTCCTAGTGGTCCTGGTTGTCCTAGTGATCCTGCTGGTCCTGGTTGACCATTTGGTCCAGGAGGTCCTTGATTTCCGTTAGACCCCGGTGTGCCTGGGGACCCTGGTGGTCCGCGGGACCCACTAGGCCCAGAACCCCCGGGCTGTCCAATGGGTCCTGCTGCCCCTGGTAAACCAGCATCACCTGGGAATCCACTGGCTCCCGGTGTCCCAGCATTACCCGAGGGTCCCGGCTGTCCCGGACTACCAATATCTCCCGTAGGACCTGCGGGACCAGCTGGTCCTGGTTGACCGTTTGGTCCAGGTGAGCCAGGATTACCCCTGGGTCCAGGAGACCCTGGTGGTCCTAGGTCTCCAGCACTACCACTGGCTCCAGCAGGTCCGGCAAATCCACTCGCTCCAGGTAATCCAGGATTCCCCGGAGTACCAGGACGACCTGCATTTCCTCTAGATCCAGGACCTCCATTAGGACCCGGTGCACCGGGAGATCCCACAGCTCCAATTGCTCCAAGTGCTCCATTAGTACCAGGTGATCCAATGAACCCTGTGTCACCTGTGGCTCCAGGTGAACCTGACGCCCCTTGTGGACCAGGTGGACCCGTCTGACCAGGCTGACCATTAGTGCCAGGCTGACCACTGCCACCTGTAGCTCCAGTAGCTCCATTTATTCCATTTGGTCCCACAGGTCCAATTCCTCCTGGGGTCCCTGCGGGCCCTGATGATCCACTGGGGCCATCTGGTCCTGATCCTCCTGTGTCCCATCGATCACCCTGTGGTCCTCTGGTCCCAGGACCTCCTGGTGTCCCTGCAGTTCCTGTAGGACCCACAGACCCACGAGGTCCTTGCTGTCCAGTTATACCAGTGAAACCAGTAGCCCCCGAAGGTCCTCCGAGACCAATTCCTCCCACAGGACCAGCAGGACCAGATGGTCCAGTCCCTCCAGGGGCCCCTCCAGGTCCTGGTCCTCCAGCCCTTCCACTCGCTCCCTGCTGACCCGCTGGTCCTGTTGCTCCAGCTGGTCCTGGTCGACCAGAGGGTCCCAGGGGACCAGCAGGTCCTGGTAGTCCTGAGGCCCCTGGTTGTCCCACGGTACCTGCTTGTCCTGGAGTCCCAGGGGTCCCAGCGGGACCTGCAGGACCAGGCACTCCGACTACTCCTGAGGGACCTGGAATACCTATGTCCCCTGGCTGTCCTTTAGGTCCGGATGGTCCAGATGGTCCAGGGTCACCCTGCAATCCACTGTCTCCTCTATTTCCCCGCGGACCACTGGATCCCGACGGTCCTGAAGGTCCTGGATTACCCTGAGGACCATCAGCACCTCGAGGTCCAAGCCCACCCGTTGGTCCCTTTGATCCTGCTTGACCTGGTTGTCCAGAAGGACCTTGTGGTCCTGCAGGACCGATTGATCCAGTTGGTCCCGGCTGTCCACTAGCACCAGGAGTACCTAATGGTCCTGGTCCTCCAAGTGGTCCCGGAGGACCAGATGGTCCTTGACCCCCGGCCTGTCAAGCAGGTCCAGGTTGACCAGCAGGTCCTGAAGGTCCTTGTGGTCCTGTTCGACCTGGAGCCCCAAGTGGTCCCGAGGACCCTAGTGGTCCTGTGGGTCCCTTGCTTCCAGGATTTCCAGGCAAACCAATCGCTCCAGATGACCCTGGAAATCCCGTTCCGCCGGGAAAACCAGTGGGTCCTGTTGCTCCGGGATTTCCCGAGGGACCTGGGGACCCTGGGAGTCCCAAGTCACCAGGGAATCCAGGCTGTCCACGAGGTCCTGCTGATCCTGGCTGTCCAGAAGCTCCTGGTATACCAGTAGCTCCAATGTTTCCAGCGGCTCCAGGAGTTCCTACAGGACCAATTGATCCTGCTGGTCCTACTGGTCCTACAGGTCCTGCTGGTCCTACAGGTCCCGCCGGACCAGGCAGACCTGAGGATCCTTGTTGACCTCGTCCACCTGGTCCTGGTGGTCCTGCCGCCCCCGCGGGACCAACACTTCCAATTGATCCTTTAGGACCTGCTGGACCAAGTGGTCCAACAGGCCCTGCAGGGCCAGGAGATCCTGAAGGTCCTGGTTGTCCTTGTGTGCCTGATGATCCTGGGGGTCCTGAGAGTCCTATTGGACCAGTTGGTCCTTGAGGACCAGCGTCACCAAGAGGTCCAATATTACCAACTGGTCCCGTTGGTCCTGGCCCCCCTGACGGCCCTGAGGGTCCCACAAACCCAGAATCTCCCTGAAATCCTGGTGCCCCAACGGGACCTTGGGGCCCAACAGACCCCGGAGCTCCAATTACCCCTGATGGCCCAGGAGATCCTGCTTGGCCAGAGGCCCCCGTGGCTCCCAACTGTCCTGGGGTACCTGCTGGTCCTGAGGATCCCTGTGGTCCACTTGGTCCTGTGAATCCATTCTGACCAGTTGGTCCACGCTGACCAACAGGACCAGCTGGTCCTGTTGGTCCTGCAGGACCAGTAGGACCAATAGGTCCTGAGAATCCTGTCGAACCGGCAGGCCCTTGCTGACCGCCGGGTCCACGTTGTCCCTGACTCCCTTGAGGTCCTTGGGGTCCCAGAGGCCCCTGAGGTCCGGGAAATCCAACTCCACCAGGAGATCCTGGATTTCCAGCAGGTCCATCCGGTCCAGGGAAACCATTAGGTCCCAGTGATCCCGGCTGACCGGATGGTCCTGCAGGTCCTGAAGCACCAGCTGGTCCTTGCTGACCAGCAGGACCTGGTAGACCAGATTGTCCCGGAGGACCTGAGGGTCCTGGACCAACTAGAGGTCCAGAAGGACCCGGTTGACCAGGACCACCAGCAGGTCCAGGTGATCCAATGAATCCAGGACTTCCAGAGGATCCACTAGGGCCCACATTGCCAGTCAGACCAGTCACCCCAGGCTGACCTGTCGATCCTGTCGCTCCTACTCCTCCTTGGGGCCCTGAAGGACCAGGACCTCCTACTTGTCCTTGAGATCCTGAGGGTCCAGGCGGACCAGCAAAACCAGGCTGACCTGAAGGACCGATTGGTCCTGATCCTCCTTGTGATCCTGCGGGACCAGGAATACCAGAAGGACCAGTAGCGCCAGGAATGCCGGGGGTCCCTGAGGCCCCCGTCGCTCCTATGGGTCCAATCGATCCTGACGCCCCATTAGGTCCAGGCATACCCGTGGCTCCTTGTTGCCCAGCAGGTCCAGGGTCTCCTAAAGGACCCTTTGGTCCTGGTTGACCTCCCACTCCAGCTGGTCCTGATAGACCCCTGTCCCCCGCGGGACCAGAAGGTCCTGGTAGCCCGCTAGACCCAGCAGGACCCATGCCTCCTGGACCACCTGATGGTCCTGGAGGTCCTACTACACCTGAAGGTCCTAGAGATCCTGGTTGACCAGGTGGTCCAGAAGGTCCTGCAGGACCAGGATCACCATTGTCACCCCTGGGACCAGGAGACCCTGATGGTCCTGAAGGACCAGCAGGACCAGGTGGTCCTGAACTCCCCAGACTTCCCACAGGTCCTGATTGCCCTTGAAGACCCGGAGTCCCAGCAGGACCTGAAGACCCAGAAGGTCCCGGTACACCAGGTCCTCCGTTTGGTCCCGGTGATCCAACTGGTCCCGATGGTCCTGTGTCACCGCTAGTTCCTTTAGGTCCTGCTGGTCCCACAGGACCTTGAGGTCCCGAGGACCCAACGTTTCCTTTTGGTCCTGCGGGACCAATGCCTCCAGGAGGACCAACTGGTCCTATGCCGCCCGAGGACCCTGAGGGTCCTGCTGGGCCAGGCTGACCTACTCCACCAGGAGGACCCAGGGGTCCAGGCAGGCCACTGATCCCTGGCTGACCAGAGGAACCAATAGGACCACTTGGTCCTGATGGTCCAAGAGGTCCTGGGTTTCCCCTTGATCCAGGAGACCCGGAAGGTCCTTGCTGTCCAGGAAATCCAGTGTCCCCTGCTGATCCCACGGGACCAGTTGGTCCTGATGGTCCTGATGGTCCCGGCAGACCAACACCACCCAGTGGTCCTGCAGGACCTAGTGGTCCTGATGGTCCTTGAGGACCAGGTTGACCACTAGGTCCAGTAGGACCAGATGGTCCTATTGATCCTATGTTGCCAGTGCCTCCACTTGGTCCACTTGGTCCTGATGGTCCCGGCTGACCATTTGGTCCGAGAGGTCCTGGAGCTCCAGGAAAGCCTGCTGGTCCTGATGGTCCACTTTGTCCTATACTTCCCTTAGTACCACTTGGACCAATTGGTCCTGGTTGTCCTAGTGGACCTGCAGGACCAGTTGGTCCAGCAGGTCCTGCCGGCCCCGTGGCCCCAGGAGACCCACTTCCACCCACTGGTCCTGGGGGACCAAGAAACCCTGAGGCCCCTTGATTCCCTGGGATGCCCGCAGGACCAGGTTGACCTGGGGGTCCACTCCCCCCTAGTGGTCCCTGGGACCCTGGAGGACCAGTTCCACCCAAGGACCCTGGAGGACCAGCTGGACCACTTGGTCCTAATGGTCCTGATGGTCCTGGGAGACCGGATGGTCCTGGGAATCCAGTTGGTCCTAAAGGTCCTGATGGTCCTGCTGGTCCTGGTGGTCCTAAGAATCCGCTAGACCCAGGACCGCCTTGAATTCCTGGCAGACCACTACTTCCTGGTTGTCCAACATTTCCAGGGTTCCCAGTTGCTCCTGGGGGTCCCGGCTGACCAGAGGACCCTATGGTCCCTGCCTGCCCTACTGGTCCCGTGGGTCCGCTAGCTCCCGGGAACCCAACTCCTCCATTAGTGCCAGGAGGTCCAGGCTGTCCACTGACTCCAACTGGACCAGAAGGTCCTGCTGGTCCCGGAGGTCCTAGAGGACCCAGAGACCCATCAGTACCTCGAGGACCAGATGGTCCTGCAGGTCCTAATGGTCCCGCTGGCCCATTTAGTCCTGGAGGCCCATTGCCACCCTGCTGGCCAGCTGGTCCTGCTAAACCCGTAGGACCAAGTGGTCCAATAGGTCCTGGAGGTCCTGAATTCCCAAGTGGTCCTGGTATTCCAGATGGTCCCGGTTGTCCTGCTGGACCTAAGGGGCCAGCTGATCCTGAAGGTCCAGGCGGTCCTGAAGGACCTGCAGGACCTGAAGGTCCCAAGGGACCAGGGTTGCCACTAGGTCCAGGTGAACCAGGTGATCCTTGAGTGCCCTGTGGTCCCGGATTTCCAACTGGTCCAAGTGAACCAGGACCTCCAGCAGGTCCTAATGGTCCTGCAGGACCTGGTGATCCTGAAGCTCCTACAGAACCCGCTTGACCGACTCCCCCTGAAGGACCTCGAGGTCCCTGAGGTCCCAGTGGGCCTGGCTGTCCTTGTGGTCCTGAGGGACCATTTTGTCCTGTTGGTCCTGGTTGACCTTGTGGACCAAAAGGTCCTGCTGGTCCAAGTGGCCCTGGAGGTCCGTTTGGTCCCTGGGGTCCTGAGTAGCCCGTATCACCGCTAGGTCCAGATGGTCCGCTGGGACCAGGAGGACCAGATGGTCCTTGCTGTCCTTGTAGACCTGATGGTCCGATAGGGCCCGAGGGTCCTTGTGGTCCAGCTCCTCCTTGAAATCCAGGTTGACCCACTGGTCCAGAAGGTCCTGGAAATCCCGCCTGACCTGGAAATCCCGCTTGACCAGATGGACCCATTGCACCTGGTTGACCTGAGGGTCCAGTCGCACCAACTTGACCTGGTAAACCTTGTGGTAAAGCTTGAATGCAGGAGAGTTGTAGGAGCAAGTCGAGTTTGTTCCTGAGTTCAGAGAAGGCGTTCACCTGTAGTCTTACAACATCACTTGGGTTGTCTGCTATCTGTTGTAGCTCCAGCAAACCTTGCTGAAGTCCACTCGGGATGACTGCCACGGCAAAGATGTGAATGTTTGCCCTCTTCACCAGATTAGCCTGTATCGTCGATGAAATAGGATCATCAGATCTGCCATCAGTAATGATCACAATCACTTGCTGACTGAAGGGCCTTGGGGCTGGTAAGAAGATCTGCTGAAGGGCTATCTGGAGGGCTGCAGCGAGGTTAGTTGACCCCTGGTCGAAGGTCAAGGACTGCGCCGCCTGTGCAGCATCCGCGCTGCTCGTGTAGCGGTTGAGGTCGAAGACGAGCCTGGCGTTGGTGGCGTACTGGACGAGAGCCACGCGGACTGCATTAGGTCCTATGTTGAGATTGTTCATGACTGTGCCGAGGAAGGACGTGAAGATTTGCCAGTCCGTCTGAGCAATACTTGAACTGGAGTCTATGAGGAATGCTATGTCCAGAGTTGTGTTGCAATAATTGGGTGATCGCTGTTGTTGTGTTGGCGTGATCATTAAGGTCAAGAAGAAGAAGACCAAGATCAGCTTGTCGACACGTGACCAAGGCCCTGTACCACGTGACCAGGTCTCTTCTCTAGGACCAACATGGCTGCCATGTGAAGAAAAGAAAAATGACGACGATGACGTCATCTTAGCTGCTGCAGTGCAGGCAGCTGCTGCAGCAACGCTACCGTGTCTTCTTGTTTACCTTTGACTCTTCCTCTTTCCTCTTTCACAGATCATCTCTTTGTGTAAGAGATAAGACAGAGCAGAACTGTGAGAGGAAAACAAAGAGGAAATAAACTGTACTCTGAACTGAAATCTGCTGATTTGAAATAACAAAAACTAAAAGATTATCCTCAACGAAACACTTCAGCTTGAAATGAGTACTAGACTAGAGATGGTGCTGTCTAGAGCAGAGCAGCATCAAGCCAGCACTCTTCTGATGTCACTCTAAGAAC
>Ga0170475_116328174_pt1 | contig 28596 bp, 23 predicted proteins | sample Soicark_Litter_5_FD_111474 | JGI IMG/M metagenome (GOLD analysis project Ga0170475, IMG submission 111474) | Avena fatua rhizosphere microbial communities from Hopland, California, USA. Combined Assembly of 48 SPs
GCCTCATGTTGCTCGGACGCGCTAGAGTGATGCCGTGCACATCCACCGAGTGTCGTCGCTGAGCGCCCTGCTGAGCAGTCATTTGCCGCGACGCCAATGACGAACAGGTTGATGACGAATTGATCGATCGCGCCCAAGCCGTCCCACGCCCGCGCTTTCTCTGGGCTGAAGGAGCAGTTCATGTCCGACCATTGCAACATCGCCATTGGCGAGTGCGGTTTGGAGGGCGAGTTGTGCACGATCGAACCGATGCTCGGATTGGTCGTGTTCGCACACGGCAGCGGCAGCAGCCGTAAAAGCCGGAGAAATGTGCAAGTTGCGCAGACCTTGCACGGGCGCGGACTCTGCACGTTGCTGTTCGACCTTCTGGCGCCGGACGAGGCGGATGACCGGAGCAAGGTCTTCGACATTCCACTCCTGGCACATCGCGTACTCGACGCACTCGACGCCCTGCCCGCACGCGTGCACGACCTGCCCCTCGGCCTCTTCGGTGCCAGCACTGGTGCGGCGGCAGCCCTTGTCGCCGCCGAGGCCCGGCCGGACAGCGTGCAGGCCGTGGTCTCGCGCGGCGGACGGCCGGACCTTGCCCGCAATGCGCTGGAACGGGTGTGCGCCGCCACGCTGCTGATCGTTGGCGGAGCCGATACGGAAGTGCTGGCGCTCAATCGGGGGGCATACGCGCTCATGCGTTGTGAAAAGCGCATAGAAGTCGTCCCCCGGGCCACGCACCTGTTTCAGGAAGCGGGCGCGTTGGAGACGGTGGCCGCGCTGGCGAGCGACTGGTTTCTCCGGCATCTGCTGCCCCGGGGCTGACGTCATCCCTCCACGCAGGTTGACACCCTGACCGGCTGAAGGACGCCTGCCGGCGCGCATCATCCGCAAACATGGACTCAACGACTACGGAGGCATCCCACCGCACACCGCCCATCGCTCCGACCGGGTGTGCTTGTACGGCGTGACCCCGAACCTTGCGTCTGGACGGCTCGTCCGGCTGGAAATCGTTCCACTGCAGCTGCGGCGCTTTCAGCTCAGGCGTCCGCAGACTGCCTCGCGCGAATGGCGGTATCACTTCCTCGCGCGCCTGCAAGGCCGTGGGCACCGGCATCGACGTCGTTTTGCAAGGCCACTGGGGCTTGCATTGGGGCTAAACAGCGCGGTGGCCAGGTCGTCCCTCATCAGGGCCGCGCGGGCCCACAGGCGTCGCTCCCCCAAGGCGGCGGGTCGTCCTGCACATAGGTCGACAGGTGCACCACGATCCGGCCCACTCGCCCTTCCACGCACTGCCGCGTTCGATGCATTGAAGCGAGCCATCGAATGTAAGTCCCACGACTTCATGATCGTGCAGTGCTTGCGTCGTCAAATGTGGGGTTGCCCCTTGCATCTCGGCCGCTATTCTTTCGCGACACCCGCCCCGGGGTGAATTCCTGCCTACGGGTTCGGTGCTGACATGGGCCTTCGGCATGCACAGCGGCCGTGCACCTCGTCCATCGAAATCCAACCCTGAGGAGAACCAACCATGACATCCATTCGGAAGAATGTTGCAGCGATCTGCCGGGCCGCCTCGCCCCAGCCGATGCCAACCCGCCTCGCACTCTGCGCCGTGCTTGCACTGTTTCTCACCACACCGGCGCTGCACGCCCAGGACATGACCACGGTACCGATGACGACCACGGCCCGCCCCTGCGCCTCGATGTGGCCAAGCTACTCCAACAGCAATTCAGCGTGCTACACCCAGTATGTGGTGATGTGGTCAGAAGCCCACTACAACTTCTCGATGGACGTGGACCGTGACGGAAGGCCCGACATCGTGACCACCATCTTTCCAAGCACCACCTCGTGGCAGAACTACAGAGAACCGCCGTTCAACTGCGGCGGCAAGGTGTGCATCGATGCGCAGCAGTGCTCGGCCGCTGCGCCTTGCACACGCGTTTTCCACAACAACGGAAACGGCACCTACACCCAGATTGCAACGAACATGGTTCTGCCGATCTACGCCTATTCGCAAAATGGTTCACCCCCGAAGCTGCGCGATGTCAATGGCGACGGCATTGTCGACGTCTGCAGTTCCAATGGTCCCTGGTCCAACATGAGCTGGCTTCCGCTGTCGGGGCCACCGCGAGCTTATGTGTCGCGTGGCAATGGCAGCTTTGACCCGGTCGCCTACGCTCCGGCTTGCGACCGCTGAGCAGTGTGATGGCCCAAGGGCCAAGGGCGACCAGCGAGCCGCTGGAGCACCAGTCCTTTCCGAGCCGTCAGCTTGTGGGCTGATTTGCCGCGCGTTCAAGCTTGTTCAACCATTCGACAGGCTGTAGAGGGCGGCCAGGTACTCGTCCTTCTCGGGCGTTTAGAAAAGGTCGATCTGGGTCAACAGTTTCTCGTCGGTGAGCTGCAGCAGTTGCGAGCGAAATACCTGCCACCGCTTCCGCGCCGCCGGCGGCACGCCGCCGTTGCGAAGAAGACGAGCCGCCTCGCCGGTGGCTGGAATGCGCGAGCAAGCGCTCGAGCACATCCTTGGGGCAGACCGACGGATCATGCCCGTGCGGCTTGGCCGACTGCCCCAGGCTGATCACCATCGCCCCTCGGGCCGGCCCCGCGAAAAGCCACGCTTTTCGTCCCATTGCCCACGTCGACGAGTCGTCGGACGGCGAAGCGGGCTACAGGGCTATGAAAACCTGAACTGCGAGCCGGCGTTGCGCCTGGTCGCTTTGCCTTAAGCGTTTGAGACGGACGGGTAGACCGAGTCCAGTCTTTTCGACACAGCCTGCTCGGGCGACGCTGGGCATAAGCGTGAAAGTTTGGCGTTCCCCCCGCAATGGGGAGATGCAGTCGTGCATTACACGCCATACGATCCCCCAAGGTTGTCAGTAAGTCCAACGCCCGTTTACGGCGGCGTTGGACCCTCATCGGAATCTCTTCCTGCAGAGTGAGAGGGCATGGATGGCTCAGACGATGCGGTGGCTGTGGAGAAGGACGCATGTCTGCTGGCAATCCGGGTCTGCGGAGCCCTTGCTGTGTAGGGTGGTGCAGTCAAGGGTGCCGGAAGGGGTCGGAGAACCAAGCATTCATGCGGGTTTCAACGGGGCACCACCCCGTAGACCCGCGCCTGCGCTTGAAAGAGTCATAAAACGGCAAGACCAACAAGACGGACCCCGCGAACGTGCCACAAGGGCGGTTACGAACACGAGTCGACCATGTCACGCACGCTTTTGATCACCACCGTCGCGCCATACCCGAAAAACGTCGGCAAGCGGGTGATGCTCGGCGGCCTCTGCGATTGGTTCGCCGCCGAACGGGCCGCCGCGGACTTCCGCGTGCTGTCGTTCGACGTCCTGCCGCCGGCACTGGACACCGGCTACCCGCGCTTGTCGGGGCCGTCGCCGTGGCGCAAATTCTGGAACTTGGTGTGGCACACCGCCGTGCTGCGCGACAAGAGCATGCAGGAGGCGCTGTTCTGGGCACCCGAGGCGCAGCGTCAGATCGCCGAGGCCATCGCCGACTACGAGCCCGAGCTGGTCATCTACGACACGCTGCGCGCTGGCCAGTACCACCGGCACGTCCCAGAGGCCTCTTCGTTCCGCGCAGTGCTGTACCTCGACGACCTCTTTTCGGTACGATACGAACGCATCCTCGCGACCCTTGCGCGGTTCCCCGGCGTCACCATCGACGCGCTCGGAAACTTCGCCGAACACATCCCGAAGGCATTGGTCTTGCTGTACCACGCGTTCCCCGGCATGCAGCGCTGGCTGCTGCGGCGCGAACGGCGGCTCATCACGAAGTCGGAGGACACGCAGCCAATGAACTTCGACCTCGCGCTCCTGGTCAGCGACCGCGAGGTGCAGCGGCTGCGCCACCGCGCCCGTTTCGAACACGTGTTCACACTGCGCCCGTTCCTGGATGCGACCTCCGCCCGCAGTCCGCGGCGCTGGACCGGCCGACCGGTGTTCGTGTTCCTCGGTTCGCTCAACTTGCCGCACAACGCCGTCTCGCTTGAGCTTTTCATCCAGATGCACTTCGAGGCCCTGCTCGCGCAGATCCCAGATGTTCGCCTTGTGGTGGCCGGCCGGCACGCAGGCGCCCGGCTGCAGGTGCTCGCCGCGAGGTACCCGGACCACATCGAACTCGCCGGATTCGTCGACGATCTCGAACCGCTGCTGGCCAGCTGTGCGGGCATGATCGCGCCGATGCTGTTTGGCTCGGGGGTGAAGATCAAGGTGATCGACGCATTGCGCATGGGGGTGCCGGTGGTGGCCACCGACTACGGGGCCGAAGGCATCGCCACCGACGGCCGCAACGGCCTGATCGTCGAGAACGACATCGACCAGTTCGGCGCGCAGTGCCGGCGCCTGCTTGCCCCGGAGGTGAACGCTGCCCAGTCGGCCGCGAGCCTTGTGCTGTTCGAGGCTCATTACTCGGCCCGTGTGGTACGTGCGGACTACGACCGCCTGTTCACGCGCCCTGCGCCGGCCTGAAGGGGGCACCTGTCACGGTCGTCGGAGCCTGGCGCAGAGCCTGGGACAAGGTCCGACACCGATCCCAGCAGCGCACCGCGGAGGGCGCCAAGGCCTCCGGCACCCAGGATGATGGCGTCGCAGCCGTGGCGTTCGGACATCTCGATCAACGTCGGGGCAGGCTCTCCAGAACCGATCTCGCACTCGAAGGGAACTCGGGCTGCGTCAAACAGCGCTTCGGCACCCGCCAATGCACGGGAACCTACGGCTCCGCTAACCCGTTCCAGCACTTCGGCATCCGGCGCGAGAATCATCTCGTAGACAAAGGTTGGCGAGCAGGAAGGTGGCGTCCAGACCCTCTTGCCGCAAGCCCAATGCGAATGGCCCGGAGGCCACGAGCATTGACACCTGTCAAACCAAATGCGGCCGATGTATCGTGTGACCCCCTCTCCTGCGAGACCATGCCCATGAGCGTTCGACACCTGGATTGCCTGCTCGCCCCCCGGTCCATCGCTGTCATCGGTGCTTCCGCCCGTCCGAACAGTGTCGGGGCGACGGTGTGGCGCAATGTGCGGGCGCGGCGCTTCGCCGGGCCGGTGTACCCCGTCAATCCGAAACACGCGGCGATCGATGGAGATACCACGTATGCCCGTGTGGCCGACCTGCCGCAGGCGGTCGACCTCGCCGTGGTGTGCACGCCGCCGGCCACCGTGCCGGGACTCGTGGCAGAGCTGGGCCGAGCAGGGACCCGCGCAGCGATCGTGATGACCGCGGGACTGTCCGCCGCGCAGAAGCAGGCCATGCTGGACGCCGCGCGGCCCCATGTGCTGCGCGTGCTCGGTCCGAACTGCCTCGGCCTGCTGGTTCCACACATCGGGCTGAACGCGAGCTTTGCCCACACCGACGCGCAGGCGGGGCACCTCGCGTTCGTCTCTCAGTCAGGGGCGCTCGTGACGTCGGTTCTCGACTGGGCCCGCACGCGGAACATCGGGTTTTCTTGCATGGTGTCACTTGGTGAGCATGCCGACGTCGATTTCGGTGATCTCCTCGACCACCTCGCCAGTGATTCGCGCACCCGTTCCATCCTGCTGTACATCGAATCGATCGAGGCGCCGGCCAAGTTCATGTCGGCGGCGCGGTCGGCCGCGCGCAACAAGCCCGTCATCGTCGTGAAGGCCGGGCGCGCCGGCCAGGGGGTCAAGGCTGCCGCCTCCCACACCGGCGCCATGGCCGGATCGGACCTTGTCTTCGACGCCGCCATCCGGCGTGCCGGCATGCTGCGCGTCGACACCTTGCAACAGCTGTTCATGGCCGCGGAGACCCTGACGCGCTTCGGCACCAACCGCGACGACACCCTGACCCTGATGACCAACGGTGGCGGCGCCGGCGTGATGGCCGCGGACGCGGCCGCGCTTGCCGACATTGCCCTGAACGAACTCGGCGCCACATTGACGGATCGGCTCGACACGCTGCTGCCCCCGACCTGGTCGCACGGCAACCCCATCGACATGATCGGGGACGCCCCGGTGGCCCGGTACACAGGGACACTCCAGGCGGTGCTCGATTCGGCGGACAGCGGAGCCGTCCTGTTCATGCATGCGCCCACTGCGATCGTACGCAGCGACGACATCGCCCGCGCCTGCGCACCCATCGTGCGCCGGCATCCGGGCCGCGTGATGGCGAGCTGGCTTGGCGGTGAAACGATGAACGATGCCCGCCGCATCTTCGAGGACGCCGGTGCGGCCGACTACAACACGCCCGAAGATGCCGTGCAGGCGTTTGCGATGCTGCGCACCTATCGGCGCAATCAGGCAATGCTGCTGGAGGCACCGACCGCCGGAGAGGACCGGCCGCCTGATGGTGCTGCAGCCCGTACCGTGATCGATGCAGCGCTCGCGGAGGGGCGTGACATGCTGCGCGAAGACGAAGCCAAGACGCTGTTGCGAGCTTATGGCATCGCGACCGTACCCACCGTGTCGGTTCCTCCCTCCCCTGCCGCTGCTGCCGCAGCGGCCCAAGACCTCGGATTTCCGGTGGCGTTAAAGATCCTGTCGCGCGACATCAGCCACAAGTCGGACGCCGGTGGGGTGCGGCTGGGCTTGGCCGACCTCATGGCTGTCCAGCGGGCGGCCACGGAGATGCTCGCTCGCATCGGCATCGCGATGCCCGAGGCGCGCATCGACGGATTCACCGTGCAGCCCATGGCGTTGCGGCCGTTCGCGCAAGAGCTGATCGTGGGTGCGAGCATCGACCCCGTGTTCGGGCCCGTGTTGCTGGTCGGCCACGGCGGCACCGCCGTGGAAGTGCTGGCGGATCGCACGCTCGGGCTGCCGCCACTGAACCGGGTGCTCGCGAAGGACATGATCTCGCGCACCCGGGTGTCCCGGCTGCTGGCCGGGTACAGGGACCATCCGCCCGCCCGGCTGGAAGCCGTCTCGGACACGCTCGTGACGTTGTCGCGCATGCTGGCGGACCTGCCCGAACTGGCAGAACTCGACATCAACCCTTTGTGGGCAGACAGCGACGGGGTGCTTGCGCTCGACGCCAGAGTCCGGCTGAGCCGCGACATGCCGGCGGGAGCCACCCATTTCGCGATCGCGCCGTACCCGGACCACCTCGTCGAAACCGTGACATGGCAAGGGCAGCCCCTGCTGCTGAGGCCGATCCGCCCGGAAGACGAGCCGCAACACCGCGCGTTCGTCGAGTCACTCCAACCGCAGGACCTTCGGCTGCGCTTTTTCAATGCCCGGCGTGAGTTGCACCGGAGCGAGCTGGCACGCCTGGCCCAGATCGACTACGCCCGCGAGATGGCCTTCATTGCCGTTCGACCGAACGCCGCTGGCGCGCCCGAGACACTCGGCGAGGTGCGTGCCGTGTGTGACCCGGACAACGTGGATGCGGAGTTCGCGATCCTCGTGCGCTCAAACCTGCAAGGTTGTGGCCTTGGGCATTTGCTGATGGGCAAGATGATCGCCTACCTGTCCGCCCGGGGCACCCGCCGTATCGTCGCCGATGTGCTACACGAGAACGACGCGATGCGGGAGCTCGCCCGAGTGAACGGGTTCTCTGTGGACACAGCTGCCTCAGACTCGTTCTCCCAGCGGCTCGTACTGCCCTTGCCGGTTCCGACATCAGTTTGATGGCAGGCGTTTGCTCGCACTTCCCAATGGCTTGGCATACCTCCATAGGACGACCGCCATGCCGGTGCAATACCCAGATCATGCAGCGCCATGGTGCCGCGGATATCTCTTCGATGCCAGACGTGAGCGTCACCTGTGGCTCCAGTTGCTGCAAGCAAACCCTGCGAAGCGCAGGGGCCCCTGAGCCGCATCAAGCAAAGATGCACCGCAAAGCACTAGCCTCTCCCTCATGGAACGCTGGATTGAACTGGCCCCTTGGCTGCTCCCATTGGTGCTGTTCGTCGGGGTGGTGGCCGTCATCTTCGCCCTGATGTTGTGGTGGCTCAAACACCCGATCAAGGACGAGCCGCCCGGTGACGATTGATCCATGCCGTTGCCATCTTCGATCGAGTGCTCGGCGACACAACCGTGGCGGCTCGCTTCGAGGACGTTGGCGACGAGCCACCTGTCGCCGGCCTCGTGCGCCGTCCACGGCTGGCCGACCCGGTCGTACTCGGCCAACCCGACGCGTCGGACAGTGCGAACATCGACGTGCCGCGCGGATTCATTGCATCGGTGCTGATTGGCTCCGGCACACCGGCGCTGGTAGCTCCGTTCGCACGAACGGCCCCGGCCGAGCCTCAGCGCGTGCTGGTCGGCTGGAAGTCATCGCGCGAGCCACGCCCGTGCCGTGCACGTCGCGCTCGCCGCCAATTCGGCGGGCGGCGACGATCACGGTGCTATCGAGGCATACCTGCATGCGCACGGAGTGCGCAACGTACGCATACAACACGATTGCCCGGACCGGGCCGTTTCGGGCATTCCCGGGCCCGGGAATGGGTATGGGGCGGAGCCTCTCGGACGGTACTCGTGTCATCGACACTGCCCCTCTGGATGGCCCACTGAGGACTACGCCGCTTGCTCCGGTACCCACACGGCAAGACGGTCGTGACGCGAGCCGCCTGCGGCCGATTCCCGGGGGGAGTTCGGGGCGCCCGTCTCCTCGACATTGCTGGGTAGAGAGGATGCATCAGCCGTGCCGTGGCGCAGCCCGAAAGCTGCCCTGATCCTTCAGCGCCGATGCAATCAGCGCAAAGGCGCCCAGCAGCTGGCCGGCGGCTGCAGGATCCAGGCCCTTCGGACAGCGCATCGCGCCCCGTCTAACCGGCTCGAAGCCGTGGCCCTTGCGAGCAAACACGATGCTGTTACTCAGCTCACCGTCGTCAACGACGAGTACCACGTCGTTGAAGCTTTGGCGGATGCGCTCCAGATGCTTGTCGTAGCTGACGTGCCCGTAGTGCAAATTGACGACCATGAACCCGTCAGGCAGCAACATGTCGGCGCAGTCGTCATAGAAGCGCTGTGAGCACAGCCGCGAAGGCAGGCCCTGCTGGTCGAAGCCATCGACGAGCAGCACATCGGGCCGAGTGGCACGCAGGCGAACAAAATTTGCGCCATCACCCCGCACCACCGTGAATCGCTCGTCGTTCGGTGGAACATGGAATTCGTCGCGCAACGCGATGACGTGAGGATTGATCTCGACCACCTGGATGCGCGCCTGCGGCAGATGCCTGAAGCAGAATTTTGCAAGCGATCCGCCGCCCAAGCCGATCATGGCAATGGACAGAGGTGCCGGGTTGAACAGCAGAAACCCCATCATGGTCCGCGTGTATTCCAAGTCCAAGGCGTGTGGATCCTGGATCTGCATGCGGCTCTGGATCTCGCTGATCGAGAAGTGCAGTGCTTTGGACCGCAGGCTTTCATAAACAAAGGGTTTGGGGTGCTGCGCTGAATCTTGGGTTTCGGGCATGGCAGGCAGGAAGGCAATGAGTAAGGATTGGGGGCGGTTGAGGCGCGGTGCGGGATCTCATCGCGCAGCGTTGATTCAGCGCGGTCATGTTGGCGATCTGACCGAGGGCGTCGGGATCTTCACCGAGCTTCGCTGCACCGAGCAGCTGGGCGCCGAGTGCAATGCCGCAGGAGCGCATGTGCTCAGCCACGGGCCATCTGACCGAATACGGCGCGAATGTGGTCGACCTCCATGTTCATGATCGCCATGCGCGCGAGGACGTGGTCATGGGGGCTTAGATGCTACGTGCCGAGAAGGAAACGGCTACTGCTCTGCTTGGATTATCAGTCGCCTCACAAGCAACTGATATTATAATCTAATTAAACTATGGAGGCAGATATGGAACTGAAGACCGCGCGACTCACGGTTCTCGTCGACCCGGCGAAGAAGAAGGCACTGGAAGAGCTTTGCGCTCGGCAGGATGTCACGCCCTCCCAGGTGGTGCGCCATTTGATCCGGGACTATTTGGCGCACCATGGGGCGTCGTTCATGCCGAGCGGGGCCGAACAGGAAGATGACATCGAGCCTGCAGTAAAGCGATAGCGGTCGTGATCAGTTCGGTCTTCGGCGGTGCTTTCCGGTATCTCAGTCGTCTTACGGGGAGCCGGCGCGACAGGATCGCAAATCGCCAGTTGGGGGGATTGCTGACCTTCGTCGCCGGTGCGGTGAACGCTGGCGGCTTTCTTGCGATACATCGCTACACGTCTCACGTGACGGGTGTTGCCTCCGCCATGGCTGACGACCTCGCGGCCGGGTCGTTTTCACTCGTGTTCGCCGGCGCGGCGCTGCTCGTGGCGTTCACCAGCGGAGCAGCTTGCACCGCAGTTTTGGTCAACTGGGCCAGACGCCGCCAGCTCCACAGCCTGTATGCCATTCCGCTGCTGTTCGAAGCCGCGCTGCTGTTGCTCTTCGGCGTAACGGGTGCACGTGTGAGTTCATCTGGCGTCGCCCTGCTCCCGGCAACCGCACTGCTGCTGTGCTTTGTCATGGGCCTGCAAAACGCGATGGTGACGAAGATGTCGGGGGCGGAGCTTCGGACGACTCACATGACTGGCATCGCAACCGACATTGGCGTCGAAATGGGGCGCCTCTTCTACTGGAACAGGACTGCGGCGTACAACGAGGTTCATCCGGTGAAGGCAAACCGCGACAGGCTCATGCTTCACCTTACCGTGTTAGCGCTCTTCTTCGTCGGTGGTGTGGTGGGCGCACTGGCCTTTCGTACCATGGGTTTTACAGCCGCCGTGCCGCTCGCTGTGGCGCTTGCTGTCGTCGCAGGGCCGGCGCTGGTGGACGACCTGCTACGGCGACGTGCGGGCGAGCAGCTCAGCGATGTGGTTTGAATCCCTGTAGGCTCGACTGCACCCAGGGGTGGCGGCGCCGGACCACTGCGCAGGCATGCGACAGCCCGACGTGATGTAGTTGGCTGCGTGCGGGGGACAGGCGGCACTGCGGTGAACAGCGTGTAACGATGGCCGGGCCCAAGCAGTTCCTCGTTCGCAGCAACGTAGGCCAGCATGCGCCTTCGTGTAGTCACTGCCGTCGATTCGAAGCAAGATGTCCATGGAGTTCTCCGAGTCCCAGGAGGTCGATCATCGGGCGGCGGATGGTGAAACAGTTGGTCGACATCAGCGCGCGTCTAGATCACAGCCCCGCAACCGCCACGTCAGACGACTCGATCGATTCCATCCGCTTGTTGTTCGCACCTTTCGCCAGGGTCGCACCAACCCTCTCATCGTCATGAGCGACCACCCCGTTGAGGCCGGTGAGCCTAGCGTGAACTCGGGCGATATCGCTGTCAAGACTTGTACCGCAACGAGCAACCGTTGATCTGGCGCAAAACCTCCTACGGACGCCGTCATACGCTGTCACCGCCACAAAGGAGAGCACCATGCGACGCATGAGAGCCACTGTATTTGTCGAGCCGGGCCGGATTGAACTTCAGGACAAGCCGATTCCGGATGTCGGACCGACGGACGCACTGGTGCGCATCACGACGACGACGATTTGCGGAACCGATGTGCACATCCTCAAAGGGGAGTACCCCGTCGAACGCGGCTTGACGATCGGGCACGAACCTGTGGGAGTCGTCGAGCGCCTGGGTTCGGCGGTGCGCGGCTACGCCGAGGGCCAACGCGTGATTGCCGGGGCGATCACGCCCAGTGGCTGGAGCAACGCCTGTTTGTGCGGATCCTGCTCGCAAGATGGTGCCGGCACGGCACACGGCTGGAAGGCGATAGGCGGCTGGCGGTTCGGCAACACCATCGACGGGTGTCAGGCGGAGTATGTGTGTGTGCCCGACGCGATGGCGAATCTCGCCCCAGTGCCCGACGGACTGACCGACGAACAGGTGCTGATGTGCCCTGACATCATGTCCACCGGCTTCAGCGGTGCTGAGCGTGCCGGCATCCGCGTCGGCGACATGGTGGCCGTGTTCGCGCAGGGCCCGATCGGGTTGTGTGCCACGGCGGGCGCCCGCCTCTGCGGGGCCAGCGTCATCATCGGCGTGGACCACCTGGCCGGGCGTCTGGAGACCGCCACCCGGCTCGGGGCTGACCATGTGATCGACGGGAGCGCAGCCGATCCGGTCGAAACCATCATGAAACTCACCCGCGGCCGCGGGGTCGATGTCGCGATCGAGGCCCTCGGCACGCAGGCCACGTTCGAGGCCGCGCTGCGGGTGCTGCGGCCCGGCGGCACCCTGTCGAGCCTCGGAGTCTACTCGACCGACCTCACAATTCCGCTCGGTGCATTCGCTGCCGGTCTGGGCGATCACCGAATCGTCACGACCCTGTGCCCCGGCGGCAAGGAGCGGATGCGGCGATTGATGTCCGTGGTGGCCTCCGGCCGCGTGGACTTCGGTGCGATGGTCACCCACCGCTTCAGGTTGGACGATATCGAGGCCGCCTACGAACTGTTCGGCCACCAGCGCGACGGTGTGCTGAAGGTTGCAATCACACCCTGAACTCACTGCTTGGCCTGTAAATGGCAGCGGCATCGAACGACCCTGCGGTCGCGGTACTCTGCCAGGTGTTCGGGGACCCTCAGCGCAACGCGATCACCTCGCTGACGCTGTTCAGCGGCTTCGCCAGGACCGTCCTCTGGCTGCAGCGCCACGCGCGACACAAGCGGTCAGCGAGTTCGACTCGCCTGCCGGCAAGGGGGTCGTTGGCTTGGTGGACGGCAGCGCCTGGTCTCCGGCAGCGCGAAGTTCCTGGAAGAATCGACGTCGCGCCGTTGATCCAAGCCGCCGAAGTCCAGCGCACCAAAGCAGCGTCCGTCATCTTTGCTGCCTCGGCGGCCGCCTGCCAGGCTAGCAACCCGCGTCAACGAGGTGTGGAGCATGGACTTCGTCTCCGACAGCTTGGCCAACGGCCGGCGCCTGAAATGTTTGACGGTGGCAGACGACTTCACGCACGAATGCGTGGACATCGCGGTGGACTACGGCATCTCGGGGCAGTACGTGACGAGGCTCCTGGACCAAGCGGCGATGTTCGGGGCTACCCCGCGGCGGTGAGAACCGACAACGGGCCGGAGTTCACCTGCCGGGGCTTCATCGCGTGGGCACAGGCTCACGGCGTGCAGCACATCCTCATCCAGCCGGGGCGGCCCATGCAGAACGGCTACATCCAGAGCTTCAACGGCAAGTTCCGTGATGAGTGCCTGAACGTTCGGAGATCGCCATCTGGCGCAAGGACTACAACGAGATGCGGCCGCACAGCTGAGTATGGGCACGCATCTTGATGGCGTCGGCGGCCGTTTTGATCGCGCAGGGCACCTCCGATGGGGCGCTGGCTGCTTCGCACCGGCAGGTCTCGGGACCTAACGTCCCGAGCGTGAAGCCAGCAACAGCGCATCGCTGAGCCCTTCCCGGCGCACACGACTTCCCCCGTGTGTCGCGATGCCGGTGTCGCCGCTCATTGCAGTTCGCCTTTCACTTTTCTGACACGCTCACTGCTGCCCACATGCTGCAGACCGCTTTCGAGCGTCCGTTTGTCAAATCAACAGCACCGAGTTCAAGGCCCAAGTCGTCGCGGCATGCTATCGCCTGGCGTATCGATCTCTGCGGTGGCGATGGCCCACGGTGTTAACGCGAACGTGGCGCGCCGCTGGGTGCTCGACGCCGAGCGGCGCGGCGACGCTCCATTGGCGACGACCGAAGGCGCCGTGGTACCTCCAACCTTCGTGCCCCTGAGGCTGCGGCCAGCTGAATCGGTGCCGATGGACATCCGTATCAAGCTTCGACGTGTCAGCATCCGAGGAAACGGTCATCCGAGTAGCCAGTGCGCTGGCCGGTGATGGCATGGACGTCTCGCCGTCGAAACCGTACTTCGAACACGCGGCATTTCCATCGACAGCCTCACGGACTCGACTGGTTTTACCCAGTAGCATATGGAAAAATGCAGGAGAAAGCGATGCGCTTGACACTGGGGCTTCTGCGAACGCTCTTGCTGACGTTATGCGCAGCCATTCCTGCTCACGCCCGACCGCGGGACGATGTGGGTCCGCAAGAGCCGGCTTCTGAGTCCTCGCTTGCGGTGATCGATTGGGCCGATGCGTCGCCTGGCGTCGCACCTGTTGGAGACGACCGATACCTGCTCTGGACCAAGACCGGCGTTCAGCTCTGGGATGTCAGGCGCAACGTTTTTTCGCCAGTGAGCGATTGGCCCGCAGGCTACGATCTTAGAGCTGGCGGCACCCGCTTGGGGAACACCACTGTCCTCCTGGCGGAAAGGCGCGGTGATGCAGATCCCCTGCAGCAGCTGTTGATGCTGTGGAATGCGAAGGAAGGCCGGCTGACCCATGAGTTTGCATTGCCGCCCGGGCAGTTGGTGGACAAGGTGGTGGCTCTGGATGCTCGACGCTTTCTGCTTTGCAAGCGTGTCGGCTTTACATGGCTAGGGCCGTTGACAGGGAATTACCGGTCGCTCCCCACCGAAGCGCAAGTTTGGTCCCTGGAGGAGCACGACTTCACCCTTGACCCCTCGCCCGCGCTTTTGGGTTCGCCTGTTCGAGGCAAGGTGTGGGGCCTGAGCGTTCCGGCAGTGGGCAACGAGGACCCGGTTCAATTCGATACCCGAACCTGTAGCTGGGACATGAAAAACCCTCCAGCGCAACTAGCAGGTGTGAAGAACCTGGAGATCAGACCTCACCGCCTTCCAGATGGCCGTTTCTTGGTCACGCATGCCAAATGGGAGAACCAATGGGGACATCAAGTCAACGCTTGCCACCCTTGGCTTTGGGAACATGGTGCCGGCGAATGGCGTGCGCTTCACCGTACCGCGCAAGGTGGCGGATCTCCTGACTTGTTCTGGAGTTTTGGATCAGGCGATGCGGTCGTGGCAATGAAGGATATTGAGGCGCACTTCGTCGAGTTCTTGGATACCGACACACTCACTTGGAGCCGCTCTGCGCAATCGCTGGGCCACAACGACCGAGCCCTGGCTCTGGCCCCACTGAGTGGCGGTCGTGCTCTGCTGTTTTTGCAAGGCGGTGCGCGCGTTATTGCGGCGAGCCCTCTTCGGGAACTCTTGCCACAACGGTTGGCCTACTGGCACTCCGAGCCCATGCAGACGGTCCTGGCAGATCATCGACTTTTGCTGATCGGTGCTGATGCGGCCAATCGCCCGGAGATGGTTTCGCTGCGGGGGGCGGTCCCTCAGTCAGTGGTCCTTGCGCCTGTCCCTGCAGATATCAGCTATCCGAGCGCCGTTGAACTGGGGGACGGTACTGTCTTGGCCTTTGGGGCACTCCCTGGTCAGTGCACCCGGCTCGACGACCGACCGGGTCTGTGTGGGCAGCCGCCGGCGCAACACTCCTATCGCTATTTTCCCAGCAAGGACCGCTGGCAACTGGTGCCTGGCCTGGAGATCGGATTCGAGCTAGGCTGGGTGGGGCCTTGGATCGGAAAGCACATGCCGCGGCTCAACGTCAGCGCCCTGAGCAAGCAGCGCTTGGCTTTTCTTCAAAACCGCTCAGCGGGTTGCCATACCTCGACTGTCTTGTACACCTGGTCTGCCCGAGAGGGGACGCGCGCGGTGGCGAAGCTTCGAGGCGAACGGAGCGCTGCCAGTCTGGTGCGATTGAAGGACGGGCGCCTGGCTGCGATCGGTGGATTTCGGCGCGACTTTCGCGGGCTTGACGACGCCTACTGCGACAAGGAAAGCATCGCAGGCCATGCAAAGCACATCAGAAACACGGAAGTCTTCGCAGAGGCGGCGACACGGTGGCGGGCTGGCCCGAGAGCACATTTCGCCGGCGGGCGCGCCTACATCTTGCGGAGCGGGCGGATTTTCAAGCTGTCCGGGTGGGAAGCGGGGGGCTACGGCTATGCGGGTGAAGTGGCAGATGCGCGGTTCCGTCGCTGGGCCAAGCTGCCCCCTCTCCCCATCAAGTACAAGAAGGAAATTCTCGACATCTCGGTGGTCGGTGACCGGGTCTTCCTCCTGCCCGAGGACCGTGCCGATCCGACGGTGGTTTGGGACGACACCCGCAGACGGTGGGTCGTGCTGACAGCTTGGCAACGGGACGGCCTGAGCGTGCTTCCGGGCCCACCGGGCCACGTCGTCTTGCGCACGTTCAACCGACTGGACGTTCTCCCTGTACCACGCTGAACCGCCAAGGTTGCTGCGGTGTGGCAAGCGGGTCATGACCTAGCATCTGATCCCTGCCCGGGCCATTCACTTCGGGCAACTTGATTTCAGGACGCAGTCGCTTCCAGCGTCACGTGGCGTAGCGGGTGGGGGTTTCTCCGCGAAAGTCTGAGGCATCACGCCGGTCGCCCAGACAGTGGGGCGACCAGTTCCTGCCGCTTGGCTTGTGCTACCTTTGGCCGGCGCAGCGGTAACGTCCCTGATCACAACCGCCGACAGCCAGCCCTTTGTTTACCCCTCAGCCCTAGAAAGTCAAAAGGGTTAGCTCTTTTTGAGAGCTAACCCTTTGATTTTATTGGTCGGGACGGCGGGATTCGAACTCGCGACCCCTTGCACCCCATGCAAGTGCGCTACCAGGCTGCGCTACGCCCCGACTGAGTCGGCCATTGTATCCCGAATATTCGCGGCTGTGACCAATTCGTTGAGGATTTCTCGGAAACCATCACACGATGAGAAGCGTGCGGATCGACAGCAGTTCAGCGCGTACCTGCTCAAGCGTCAGTTCAGTGTCGGGTGCATCGGGGAGCGGATCGTTGGCCACTGCATCGGCATCGCCGGCGGCCATGGGATCATGGCCATTGTGCGGTTCGTCGATCGGCGCCGCCCCGCGTGCTGGGACCAGGTCGGTCAAGCGGTTGCGCGCGCCGCTGATCGTGAAGCCCTGCTCGTACAACAACTCGCGGATGCGACGGATCAGCAGCACCTCGTGGTGCTGGTAATAGCGCCGGTTGCCCCGCCGCTTCATCGGCTTGAGCTGCGTGAACTCCTGCTCCCAGTAACGAAGCACGTACGGCTTCACGCCGCACAAATCGCTCACCTCCCCGATGGTGAAGTAGCGTTTGGCAGGGATGGCGGGAAGCGCTTTCTCCATTGAAATCAATGAGATCGAGGACGAAAGCTAAGACTCTACTCGAAGTCCTCTCCGACAGGGATATCGCCTTGCACAACACCTTTGAGTTTGTGGCTTGCGTGAAAAGTTACAACATTCCGGGCCTTGATGGGGATGGATTCCCCGGTCCGGGGATTTCGGCCCGGCCGAGGTGCTTTCCGGCGTATGTTGAAGTTTCCGAAGCCCGACATTTTCACGTCGTCGCCCTTGACCAGGGTGCTGTGAATGATGTCAAAGAACGCTTCTACCATATCCTTCGACTCGCGTTTGTTCAACCCGAGTCGCTCGAAGAGCAGCTCGGCCAGTTCGGCTTTGGTGAGCGTCGGGGTCTCGAGCATGGGCAGCATCACACGCTCGGGCGGCGGTTGATCGGGCGGCAAATCGGGAGACGTCGTGGTCATGGGATGGGTCCCTCATCCGCGCAAGCGCGCGCCCAAACGGGATTTCAAGGCATCGATCACGGTGGCGACCACGCCGTCGATGCGCTCGTCAGTGAGCGTGGTCGCATCATCGAGCAATTCGAGTCGCACAGCCAGGCTTCGCTCGCCCGGCGCCATGTCGATGGTGGCCGCCGCGGGCTTGTAGATGTCGAAAAGTTTCGCGGACCGCACCAGCGCCCGGTCGGCTGACACGATTGTGTCGATCAGTGCGCTGTGCGAAACATGCTCATCCACGATGACGGCGATGTCGCGCCAGGCCGACTGTTGCTTCTGAACGGGGGCGGCCCGGGGGACGTCGCGTTGTGTCAGCACCTCGGCGTCGATTTCGAACAACACGGGAGCCCCGGGCAGCTCGTAGCCCTGCCTCCAGCGCGGATGCAGTTCGCCCACGAAACCGACCACGCGGCCGTCGATCACGATGCGGGCCGAACGACCGGGATGCAATGCCGGGTGCCCGGCAGGTTCGAATGTCGCTGCGCGGGGCGACAGCAGCGCCTCGATGTCGCCCTTCACATCGAAGAAATCGACGGTGCGGTCTTTCTGTGTCCACTGCGTGGCATCGGCCGGGCCGTACGCGAGGCCCGCCACCCGCATGGGTTGCGCAATGCCCGCCACGGCCGCCAGGTTGGCCGCCACCGAGGCATCGCGTTGGAACACGCGCCCAACCTCGAACAGACGCACCCTCGATGCCTTGCGGGCAAGGTTGAAGCGAAGCACCGATACGAGGCTGCCGAACAAGGTCGAGCGCATCACCGACAACGGGCTCGCGATGGGGTTCAGCACGCGGATCGGATCGGCATTGCCGGCCAGTTCGTGCTCCATGCGCTCCTCGACGAAGCTGAAGTTGATCGTTTCGAAGTAGTCCCGGGCGGCCAGCGCGTGGCGCACGGTGTGCAAACTTTGACGGGTTTCCGGGCGTGCACGAGCCGTCACGGGGGCGCTCGGTGGCGTGTTGGGCAGATTGTCGAAACCGATGATCCGCACCACCTCCTCGATGAGATCCTCCTCGATCTCCAGGTCGAAGCGCCAGCTGGGCGGCGTGACGCTCAGCACGCCGGGAGCCGTTTCGGCAGCCGGAAGGGCGAGGCGCTGCATCACCTCCATGCATTGCCCCTGTGAGAGGGGCATGCCGATCACCTTCGCGGCCCGCGCCACGCGCAGCGTGACCGGCTTGCACTGCGGGAGGTTGACGATGTGATCGTCCACGGGGCACGCCTCGCCACCGCAGATGTCGAGGTTCAATTGCGTGACCCGCTCGACGCTGGGCACGGTGAGCGTGGGGTCCACGCCGCGTTCGTACCGGTGGCCTGCATCGGTGCTGAAGTTGTACTTGCGGGCGCGACCGGCCACGGCATCGGGCCACCAGAACGCTGCTTCCACATAGACATTGCGCGTGTCGTCCGACACCGACGTGGCGTCGCCACCCATGATGCCGGCAAGCGATTCAACATCGCGGTCATCGGCAATAACGCCCGTCTGGGCGTCGAGCGCAACGGTGTTGCCGTTGAGCAGCTTCAGCGATTCGCCGGCCCGGCCCCAGCGCACTTGCAGGCTGCCATGAATCTTGTCGAGGTCGAAGATGTGCGATGGCTGGCCGGCTTCGAACATCACGTAGTTGGAGATGTCGACGAGCGCGCTCACCGAGCGCTGGCCGCAACGGGCAAGGCGGTCCACCATCCAGGCAGGTGTTTTCGCCTGCGTGTTCACGTTCTTGACGATTCGCCCGGAGAAACGACCGCACAGATCACCAGCGTCCACACGGACTGGCAGCCGATCGGACTGCGAGACCTTGGCCGGTCTCGCAGGTGGCGCGTTCAGCGGCGCCCCGGTCAGGGCAGACACCTCGCGCGCGATGCCGTACACGCTCAGGCAGTGGCCCAGGTTTGGCGTCAGTTTGAGCGTGAACAGCGTGTCGTCCAGGCGCAGCTGATCACGGATGGAATTGCCCACGACGGCGTCATCGCCGAGGATCAACAGCCCGGACGATTCATCGGACAGCTTCAACTCCTTTGCCGAGCACAGCATGCCCTGGCTCTCCACGCCGCGCAGCTTGCCCAGCTTGATCTCAAAAGGCGCACCGCCCTCTTCGGCCGGCGGCAGGACCGCGCCCACCATCGCGCAGGGCACCTTGATGCCAGGGGCGACGTTCGTGGCACCGCACACGATGCTCAGGACCGTGTCCGGGCCCGCTTTGACCTGGCACACGTTCAGCCGGTCTGCGTTCGGGTGGCGGACCACCTCAAGTACCTCGCCGACCACGACGTTCGAGAACGGCGGCGCGACGGGGCGAAGTTCCTCCACCTCCATGCCGGCCATCGTGAGCGTGTCGGCCAAGGCCTGGGTGGACAGTGGGGGGTTGCAGAATTCGCGCAACCAGGATTCTGGGAATTGCATCTCTGGGGTCCTGTCTCTACCGTCTTGTTTACTTGAACTGCGACAGGAAGCGCAGGTCGCCGTCGAAGAAAGCGCGCAGGTCGTTGACGCCGTATCGCAGCATCGTCAGGCGGTCGAGGCCCATGCCGAATGCAAAGCAGATGTGCCGTTCGGGGTCGAGCCCGAAATTGCGGACGACGTTCGGGTGCACCTGGCCCGAGCCGCCCACCTCCAGCCAACGGCCCTTCAGCGGGCCGCTCGCGAATGCGATGTCGACCTCTGCCGACGGCTCGGTGAACGGGAAGAACGAGGGGCGGAACCGCAGTTGCAGGTCGTCCGTCTCGAAGAACGTACGGAAGAAATCCGCGAAGACCCACTTCAAGTCCTTGAAGCTGACGTTCTCGCCGATCCACAAGCCTTCGCACTGGTGGAACATGGGCGAATGCGTCGCGTCGCTGTCCACGCGGAACGTGCGGCCCGGCGCGATGACGCGGATCTCCGGCATGGGGTCCACGCCGACATGCTTCGCCGCGTGTGCGCGCGCGTGGCGCACCTGCATCGGCGATGTGTGCGGCCGCAAATTCAACCAGCGGCCCTCCTCGTCCTTCATGTCCACGTAGAACGTGTCCTGCATCGAACGGGCCGGATGGTTCTCGGGGTTGTTCAGTGCGGTGAAACTGTACCAATCGGTCTCGATTTCCGGGCCATCGGCGACGTCGAAACCCATCGAGCCGAAGATGGCCTCGATGCGCTCCATGGTGCGCGAGATCGGGTGCACTGCACCCGTTCCGCGCAAACGGCCCGGCAGGGTCACGTCGAGCGATTCGGACTTCAATTGCGCATCGAGTTCCGCATCGGCCAGCGCCTGGCGCCGTGCGTTGAGGGCGGACTCGACCTGCTGCTTGGCAGCGTTGATCAGCGCGCCCCGCGACTTCTTCTCTTCCGGAGACAGCGCGCCGAGCGCCTTCAGCATCTCGGTCAAGCGCCCAGCCTTGCCGAGGTACTTCGCCTTGGCGTTCTCCAGATCGGCCGGTGCCTGGCTTTGCGCAAAATCAACCTGCGCGTCTTGCACCAATTGGTCGAGGTCGTTCATCAGTTGTTCAACGCAGAAAATAAAAAAGGCCAACCAGGTGGTTGGCCTTGAGGGCTTGGCGCCCGCCCGGAATGGTCACCGGACGGGTTTTGCCGCAGCACCGGGGGCGTGACCCCCGACGCCTACACGACATCAAGCGAGTTGGGCCTTCACCTTCTCGACGATGCTGCCAAAAGCGGCAGGATCGTTCACGGCCATGTCGGCAAGGACCTTGCGATCGATTTCGATCGAGGCCTTCTTCAAGCCAGCCATGAACTTGCTGTAGGTGAGCCCGAGGCCGCGGCTCGCTGCGTTGATACGCGCGATCCACAGCTGACGGAACACACGCTTTTTCGTGCGGCGGTCACGGTAGGCGTATTGCCCAGCGCGCATGACGGCTTGCTTGGCAATGCGGAACACATTCTTGCGACGGCCACGGTAACCCTTGGCGAGTGCGAGAACTTTCTTGTGACGGGCACGGGCGGTGACACCACGTTTGACGCGAGGCATGCGGTTTCTCCTTCAGAAGCGATTAAAGGCCAGCGAAGGGCATCATCTGCTTGATGTGCCCCACGTCGGTCTCATGCACGTTGACAGCGCCACGCAGGTGGCGTTTGTTCTTCGTGGTCTTCTTCGTCAGGATGTGGCGCTTGAACGCCTGGCCCCGCTTGACGGTGCCTCCCGGACGCACGCGAAACCGCTTGGCCGCGCTTTTCTTGGTCTTCATTTTGGGCATGACTGCTCCTTGTTGATTGCATCTGCAGGCGCCGGCAAAAGGACTTGCCGTCTTGTTGGCCTGCAGCCGCTTCTTGCGACGCCCTGGTGACCGACCAGGACATCGAACTCTGTGTTGAACGCGACTCCGAACTATCTCTTCTTCGGACCCAGCACCATGATCATCTGGCGCCCCTCGAGCTTCGGCATGTTTTCGACGACGGCGCAATCGGCCAAGTCGTCGCGGATGCGTTCCAGCAAGCGCATGCCGATGTCCTGGTGGGTGATCTCGCGGCCGCGGTAGCGGAGCGTGACCTTGCCCTTGTCACCGTCTTCCTCGATGAAACGACGCAGGTTGCGCATCTTGATCTGGTAGTCGCCTTCGTCCGTGCCGGGGCGGAACTTGACTTCCTTGATCTCGATGACCTTTTGCTTCGATTTCGCCTCGGCGGCGCGCTTTTGTTCCTGGTACTTGAACTTGCCGTAGTCCATCAGGCGGCAGACCGGGGGGTCCGCAGTGGCGGCAATTTCGACCAGGTCGACGTCGAGGTCACCCGCCATGCGCAAAGCTTCTTGCGTGCTGACGATGCCCAGGGGTTCGTTCTCGACCCCGTTCAGTCGAACCTCGGGCGCCATGATTTCACGGTTCAGGCGATGCTTGCGCTCCACATTGGGGGCACGGCGGTCGGCAAAAGTAGCGATAGTTCTGATCCTTCAGCGAGCCCCCAAGGCAATGGGACCCAAAAAACATGGAACGCGTGCCCTCGAGGGATTCATTCAGACCCGTTCGGCAATGTCACGGGCGAGCTTCTCGGTGAAGTCGGCCAATGGCATTACTCCGAGATCCTGGTTGCCTCGGGCACGCACCGCAACGGCGCCGTTTGCCTTTTCCTTGTCGCCCACGACGAGGAGAAACGGAACCTTCTGCATGGAATGCTCGCGGATTTTATAGTTAATTTTTTCGTTACGCAAATCTACAGAGACCCTAAGCCCTTGTTTTTGCAGCGTTTTCGCGACCTCCCGGGCGTAATCTGCCTGTCCGTCGGTGATGTTCATGACCACAACCTGCTTCGGGGCGAGCCATGCAGGCAGCGCGCCAGCGTGTTGCTCGATCAGGATGCCGATGAAACGCTCCAGGCTGCCGACGATGGCCCGATGGAGCATCAGCGGCGTGCGGCGCTCGCCGGACTCATCCACGTACTCCGCCCCCAGGCGCTCGGGCATATTCGGATCCACCTGGATGGTGCCGCACTGCCAGTGCCGGCCGAGCGCATCCTTCAACGTGTACTCGATCTTCGGGCCGTAGAAGGCGCCCTCGCCCACGGCGATCTGGAAGTCGCAGCCCGAGCGGCGCAAGCTCTCCATCAGCGCGAATTCGGCCCGGTCCCAGGCCTCGTCGGTTCCGATGCGGGCATCGGGGCGGGTGGCGACCTTGTAGATGATGTCGGTGAAACCGAAATCCTTGTAGACCTTCTGCAACAGCGCCGTGAAGTCGGCACACTCCTGGAGGATCTGCTCTTCAGTGCAGAAGACATGGCCGTCGTCCTGGGTGAAACCGCGCACGCGCATGATGCCGTGCAGGCCACCCGTGGGCTCGTTTCGGTGGCACTGGCCGAATTCGCCGAGGCGCAGCGGCAGGTCGCGGTAGCTCTTGATGCCTTGCTTGTAGATCAGGATGTGGCCGGGGCAGTTCATCGGCTTGAGCGCATAGTCGCGCTTTTCCGATTCCGTCGTGAACATGTTCTCGCGGTACTTGCCCCAGTGACCTGTCTTCTCCCACAGTGACTGCTCAAGCAGCTGCGGCCCCTTGACCTCCTGGTACCCGTTGTCGCGGTACACGGCGCGCATGTACTGCTCCACCTGCTGCCACACGGCCCACCCGTTCGGGTGCCAGAACACCACGCCTGGCGCGTGTTCGTCGATGTGGAACAGGTCGAGTTCGCGGCCCAGCTTGCGGTGGTCGCGTTTTTCCGCCTCTTCGAGCATCAGCAGGTACTTCGCGAGCTCGTCCTTCGTCGCCCAGGCGGTGCCATAGATGCGCTGGAGCATCTCGTTGCGATGGTCGCCGCGCCAGTAGGCACCGGCGACCTTCATCAGCTTGAAATGCTTGAGCTTGCCGGTGCTGGGCACGTGCGGGCCGCGGCAAAGGTCCTCGAATTTCCCTTCGCGGTACAGCGACACATCCTCGTTGGCTGGGATGCTCGCGATGATCTCCGCCTTGTAGGCTTCGCCGATGCCCTTGAAGTACTCGACAGCCTGGTCGCGCGGGAGCACGCGTCGCTCGACGCGCTCGTCCTTCTTCGCGAGCTCGGTCATTTTGGCCTCGATGGCGCCGAGGTCCTCGAGCGTGAACGGGCGCTTGTACGAGAAGTCGTAGTAGAAACCGTTCTCGATGACCGGGCCGATGGTGACCTGGGCGTCCGGATACAACTCCTTGACCGCATAGGCCAGCAAGTGAGCCGTGGAGTGGCGGATCACGTCGAGGCCTTCCGGATCTTTCTCCGTGATGATGGCCAGCGGGGTGTCTTGCTCGATGCGGTAGCTGGTATCGACCACGCGGGCGCCTTCGCCCTGCCCCACTCGCCCGGCCAGCGCGGCCTTCGCAAGGCCGGTGCCGATGGACGCGGCCACCTCGGCCACCGTCACGGGATTGTCGAATTGACGCTTGGAACCATCGGGCAACTGAACGGAAATCATGGGGAGAAGCTCCGGAAAACAAAAAAGCGCGGGCTGAGCCGCGCTTTCGAGAACAGACGAGAACAGACGAACAAGCCGCGGCCGACTAAAGGAATACCTCACCAGTGGAAGTTCGCGGTGTCATAACCAGAATGCCTTTCTCGCTCTTGCTCGTGAAATGTGAGGCGATTGTAGTGCAGCACGGGCTTGCCGTGGCACTTCAGGTTTTCACGGCCTGGTAGCGCGCCTCCAGCTCCTGGCGAAGCTGCCGGCGCACCTGGGCGGCGTTGCTGCGGCGCACCTCCTCGGGTGCCACGGGTACCAGGGGCTTCACTTCGACGGGTTTGCGGTTGTCATCGACCGCGACCATGGTGAAGAAGCAGCTGTTCGCATGGCGCACGGTCTGTGTGCGGATGTCCTCCGTGACCACCTTGATGCCCACTTCCATCGACGTGCGGCCGGTGTGGTTCACCGACGCGAGGAAGGTGACGAGTTCACCGACGTGGATGGCCTGCCGGAACGTGACCTGATCGACCGACATCGTCACCACGTACCGCCCGGCGTATCGGCTGGCGCATGCATAGGCCACCTGGTCGAGCAGTTTGAGGATGGCGCCGCCGTGCACGTTGCCGGTGAAATTGGCCATGTCGGGTGACATGAGCACCGTCATTGTCAGCTGGTGATTCGGGAGGTCCATGGGCATTTCCTTGGAAGGGGCCAGGGCGAAACGGTCAACGCTTGAGTTTCGCGAACGCCGCCGCCATCGCCGAGCCGCCAGGCGGCTGCGCTGGAGCCGCGTTGCGGTGACCACTGTTCACGCGCTCGTTGCGGCCGGCCGGCCGGTGCGAGTTGTCTCCGGCCCGTTCGCCGCGCGGCGCGACCGGGGTGTCGAGCTTCATGGTCAGCGAGATGCGCTTGCGGGCCAGGTCGACCTCCAGCACGCGCACCTTGACGATGTCGCCCGTCTTGACCACCTCGCGGGCGTCCTTGACGAACTTGTTGCTCAGCTGACTCACGTGAACGAGGCCATCCTGGTGCACACCCAAGTCAACGAATGCGCCGAACTAGGCCACGTTGCTGACGGTGCCTTCGAGCGTCATGCCAGGTTGCAGGTCCTTGAGATCCTCGACGCCATCGTTGAACCGGGCCACTTTGAAATCCGGTCGCGGGTCGCGGGCAGGCTTTTCGAGTTCGCTCAGGATGTCCTTGACCGTGATGGCACCGAACTTCTCGGTGGCGAAGGCTTCCGGCTTGAGCGCGCGGATGACGTCGCTGCGACCCATCACCTCGACTGCCGGCTTGTTGACCGTGCTCAGGATTTGCTCGACGACGGGATAGGTTTCCGGGTGCACGCCCGACTGGTCCAAGGGATTGTCGCCGTTGCGAATGCGCAGGAAACCGGCACTTTGCTCAAATGTCTTCGCCCCGAGGCCGCTCACGTCGAGCAGTTGCTGCCGGTTGCGGAACGCGCCGTTGGCGTCGCGCCAGCGCACGATGCTGCCGGCCACGGCGGTGCTCAGGCCGGACACACGGGCCAGCAGCGGCGCCGATGCGGTGTTGAGGTCCACGCCGACCGAGTTAACACAGTCTTCAATCACGGCATCGAGGGAACGCGCCAGCTCACTCTGGTTCACGTCGTGCTGATATTGCCCCACGCCGATGCTCTTTGGATCGATCTTGACGAGCTCGGCAAGCGGGTCTTGCAGGCGGCGGGCGATGCTGACGGCACCTCGCAGGCTCACATCCAAGTCGGGCAGTTCCTTGCTCGCGTATTCGCTGGCGGAGTAAACCGAGGCGCCTGCCTCGCTGACGACCACCTTCTCGATGTGCGTGCCTGGCGCCAGTTGCTGGATGCGCTTGATCAGGTCGGACGCGAGCTTGTCGGTCTCGCGGCTCGCAGTGCCGTTGCCGATGGCGATGAGGTTCACGCCATGTGTGGCGCACAGGCGGCCCAGTGTGTGGATGGACCCTTCCCAGTCCTTGCGCGGTTCGTGTGGGTAGACGGTGTTCGTGTCGAGCACCTTGCCGGTCGCATCGACAATAGCTACCTTCACGCCGGTGCGGATGCCGGGATCGAGGCCCATCACGACGCGCGGGCCGGCAGGGGCGGCCAGCAGCAGGTCGCGCAGGTTCTCGGCGAACACCTTGATGGCCACCTTCTCCGCCTCCTCGCGCAGCCGTGAGAACAGGTCGCGCTCAAGGCTCAGGCTCAACTTGACCTTCCAGGTCCACGAGATGGTCTTGCGGATCAGGTCATCGGCGGCGCGCTTGGCATGGCTCCAGCCGAGGTGGATGGCAATGCGGCCCTCGGCCTTCGACGGCTGACCTGGCTGCAGGTCCTCGTCGAGCACGAGCTTCGCGTCGAGGAATTCCTGCGTGCGGCCTCGGAACACGGCGAGTGCGCGGTGCGAAGGGACGCGGGCGATCGGTTCGTCGTAATCGAAGTAGTCGCGGAACTTGGCCACGTCGGCGTTGTGTTCGTCCTTGCCGTCCATCAGCTTGGAACGGAAGATGCCGTCCGCCCACAGCCACTCGCGCAGTTGCTTCACCAATGCCGCGTCTTCCGCCCAGCGTTCGCTGAGCAGGTCGCGCACGCCGTCTAGCACCGCGACCGTATCGGCGAAACCGCCTTCGGCATTGGCGAAGGCCACCGCCTCGGCGAGCGGATCGAGCGTTGGGTCGGCAAAGAGTTTGTCGGCCAGGGGCTCGAGCCCCGCTTCGCGGGCGATCATGCCTTTGGTGCGGCGACGCGGCTTGTACGGCAGGTAGATGTCTTCCAGCTCCTGCTTCGTCGGCGCAGCCTCCACGGCGGCACGCAGTTCGGGGGTCAGCTTTCCCTGCTCGTCGATGCTCTTGAGCACCGCGGCGCGCCGGTCTTCCAGTTCGCGCAGGTAACCCAGGCGTGATTCGAGGTCGCGCAGCTGGGTGTCGTCAAGACCGTCGGTGGCCTCTTTGCGGTAACGGGCGATGAATGGCACTGTTGCACCGCCGTCGAGCAGTTCCACCGCGGCATTGACTTGGGCCAGCCGGCACTTCAGCTCGGCGGCAATTTGCAGAAGGATCTTGTCCACAACAAAAGGCCCTTCGGACGGGCAAAGCGGGAAAGCGGCGAAGTTTGCCACAGCGAATGTCGCAGCGCCCCGGGCGGGCCCCGGTTCAACCGCTGTTCAAGCCGTGAATGGCAGTGCTGCGACGGCCCCGCCGAATGGCTTTTCGCGCCAACGCGCGATCAATTCGATCAGCCACACCGGTTCTGCCGGCTTGATGAGGTGGGCATCGAACCCGGCATCGAAAGCGCGTTGCCGCTCCACCTCTTGCCCGTACCCCGTCACGGCAATAATGAGCGAGCCTGCAGTTTCGGGCAGTTGCCGCAGGTGCGCGGCCAGCTCATAGCCGTCCATGCCGGGCAGCCCGATGTCGAGCACGACGACCTCGGGCGCGTACACGGGCGCGCTCGCCAGCGCTTGCAGGCCGTCGTGCACGGTCTTGACCTCATGCCCCACCAGCTCGAGGCACATCGCTGTGGTGGCTGCGGCGTCCCGGTTGTCGTCGACCACCAGCACGCGGCAGCCCGTCACAGGACGCGGAGCGGGCGTCTCCTCGGGATGCACCGCGCCGCCGGGCACTTCGCTGAGGCATGGCAACAGCACCCGGAATTGCGAGCCGTGCATCCCGTCACTCGAGACCGTCACCTCGCCTTTGTGAAGGTGCACCAGCCGCTGCACCAGCGTCAGTCCCACACCAAGACCGCCCTGACTGCGGTCGAGCGAGCGCTTGCCTTGCTCGAACAAGTCGAAGATGTTGGGAAGCAGTTCGGGATCGATGCCGATGCCAGTGTCCGTCACCGTGATGATTGCCTGCCCCCCCGAGACTTCCAGCGTCAGACCGACGTCGCCAGCGGATTCGGTGTACTTGGCAGCGTTGTGAAGCAAGTTCGACACCACCTGGGCAAGCCGGCCGGCGTCGCCACGCAACCACACAGCACTCTCGGGCGTGTGGTAGCTCACTCGATGAGCCCGCGCCTCGAGCGCCGGGCGGGCCATCTCCAACGCCGTCGCGATCACGCTGCGCAGGTCGATCACTTCGGTTTGCAGCGAGATCTTGCCTTCGTTGATTCGCGCGACATCGAGCAATTCATCGACGAGGCGGGTCAGATGGTTGATCTGCCGGCCGGTGACTTCCGTAGCCCACAACAGTTTAGGGTCGGGCGGAGACATGCGGCGGATCACCTCCAAGGCGTTGCGGATGGGCGCGAGCGGATTGCGAAGTTCGTGCGACAGCATTGCGAGGAACTCGTCCTTGCGTTGGCTCGACTTCTGCAGCTTGGCCTCCGCCGCGCGGCGCTCCTCGATTTCCATCTGCA
>Ga0170475_131018347_pt1 | contig 28136 bp, 20 predicted proteins | sample Soicark_Litter_5_FD_111474 | JGI IMG/M metagenome (GOLD analysis project Ga0170475, IMG submission 111474) | Avena fatua rhizosphere microbial communities from Hopland, California, USA. Combined Assembly of 48 SPs
CAGAGATAGCGTCCAACTGTCTGTGATGCGTCCAGCGTTCTGGTTTTTCATCTAAAGCGCATTCGTCATTTCTGAAAGGACAAACGAACTCATGAGCAAGTGCAAGGGGTACGCAGCCACCAAACCCAGGGCTGCGCTCGAATCTTATTCGTTCGAACGGCGGCAAGCGCGCGAACATGACGTGGTGATCGATATTAAGTATTGCGGCATTTGTCACTCTGACATTCACCAGACGCGAGACGAGTGGAGCGAGTATCAGGAAGAGGCGATCTTTCCAATGGTGCCGGGACATGAGATCGCGGGCGTGGTTTCGGCCGTGGGCAACAAGGTAAGTAAGTACAAGGTTGGGGACAAAGTTGGCGTTGGGTGCTTCGTGGACTCGTGCCGCACTTGCGCCGAATGCAGGCAGGGGCTCGAACAGTACTGCACGGTGGGAACCATATGGACCTACAACGCTCGCGACAAAGAGGGTTTACCGACGTATGGAGGATATTCGGAGCGGATCGTTGTCGATGAGAACTATGCGCTCCGCATGCCGGATAACTTGCCGCTGGAATCTTGCGCGCCGCTGCTCTGCGCAGGGATTACGCTGTATTCTCCGCTGCGGCATTGGAAGGCGGGGCCGGGGAAGAGAGTGGCTATTGTCGGACTGGGCGGATTGGGGCATATGGGCGTGAAGATCGCGCACGCTATGGGATCGGACGTTACGGTGCTCAGCCATTCGCTGAAGAAGCAGGAGGACGGGAAACGACTTGGGGCGGATCACTTCTATGCGACTTCTGATCCAGAGACGTTTACGAAACTGGCAGGAACGTTTGATCTCATCATTAATACCGTCTCGGCGAAGATCGACTGGAAGCAGTATCTGGACCTGCTCAATGTAGACGGGACCATGGTCGTGGTGGGACTTCCCGAGAGCGACATTCCGGTAGCTGCGTTTTCACTAACCGCGGGCCGGCGCAGTTTGGCCGGGTCGCAGATCGGTGGCATTCGCGAAACGCAGGAGATGCTCGATTTCTGTAGCGAGCACGGGATTGCTTGCGATGTTGAGGTCGTTCCGATTCAGAAGGTGAATGAGGCTTACGAGCGCGTGCTGAAGAGCGATGTGCGGTATCGGTTCGTGATCGATATGGCAACGCTCAAATAGAGCAATGAGCTAAATCTGTGGCTGACGTTTCACTCGTTAGAACAATCTTCCGATCGAGAAGTTCACGCGGCTTTGCCCTGTGGGGCTGACGCTGGGTGCGATTGCGATTGGGCCCACGATCGTGTCAGCGATGATGCCGATGTTGAAAGAGCCTCGAACGACGACCGGCCCAGGATCTCCGGCGCTGGTGCCGAATGCGCTTCCTGCTTCATACCATCCGCCCCAGTAAATGCGTCGGCCTACGAACGTAGGCAGACGGTAGAGTTCGCGGCGGAACCCGAGCGATGCATACGCGTAGTGATTGCCGATGAATTCGTCGGAAAGATAGGCGCCGAGATGAAACGGTCCGCCCAGCGTGAACGCATGGAATGGGCCCGCCGAACCACTGAAACTCGTTCCACCGGAGGCGTTCACGAAGAGCGAAGTCTTTGGTCCAAGAGGCAACAGGTTTGACGTCTGTACATCGAGTTGAGTCATTGCACGCGGCATGCCTGGGCTCTGTAGCACACGCGAGAGGGACGCGACGACGCGACTGCCGCTGCTTGGGACCGACGGACTATCCTGGCCGTCCCACACGTAACGGGCACGGAACAGGCCTGTGCTGCCGTGAACAATCGGCAGCCCTGTGGCTGCGATGAGCGGGCTCAACTTGCCGTCGAACAATTCATAGCCGACGCGAACCTCACCGCGGCGTCCGGAATCGAAGCCGATGTCCAATCCTCCGCCGGAGCGCTCGTCCCCGAAGACCGCGACACGTGTGAGTCCGGTGAAGGAATTCCGCGAGTACTTCGAGGCGAACGCATACGGAGCGACAAAGAATCTCGATTGCCTGATTGGCTGGTAAAACTCGGTGGCGCCCAGATTAGTGGACCCGAATAGAAGATCATTGCGCCATTCACCGCCGTGGTGCGCGACGTCCATAGCAGTTATGCGCGTCCCCGCCGCGAAGTCGAACGCGGCAACTCCAGAGCCTTGTACGTTCACGGCTAGATCGACGAACGGTGGACCGTAGGATTTCTCATGTGCGGTGACCCGGAGGCCGGGCACACCGTTTTGTACGAAGCCTTCGTAGCCGAGATAATCAAATTGGCCGCGGCCGGCAATGCGCGTCAGCTGCGTCTCAAGCGCATTGAGGTTTAGCGGTTTGTCCAGATCCTTGGTCAGTTGTTGCTGCATACGTCGCGAGGAACCAGGCGCCACGCCAGTTACCTCAATCTTCTCTATTTGTTGAAGCGGTTGTTTCTTGCGCGCGTTTCGCTCATCAAGGTATTTCTGCCACTCGGCTGGGTCCTTGATGGCATAGGGCAAGAGTGCGGCGGATTGCTCCTGCGCGGTCTTGTACCCGAGCTGAATGAGTTCGCGGACACGGGAATAGTCGGTGACGAAGAAGCCTTTCATGTCGACGCTGATCTTTGCATCCGCCAGCTTCAACGAGCGGTGCTCATTCTGCATAATCATAACGTCGATGGCGCGGGAAAGAACTCCGGCGAGGCTGCTCAGTCCGCCTATGTCGACGGGAGCAAGCCGGAGTTCCACCGCGATGACGAAGTCCGCGTCCATGCCTCGCGCCGTTTCTACGGGAATGTTCTGTACCATACCGCCATCGGCGAGCACGCGCCCGTCGAGCACCACGGGCGTGAAGATACCGGGGATAGACATCGATGCCCGGATCGCTTGCGGGAGTGAGCCGTTGTGCAGCACGACGGTGTCGCCGCTCTGCATATCGGTAGCAACACAGCGGAAGGGAATAGGAAGATCGTCGAAACTTGAAATGGTTGACTCCGGAAAGGCGATGCGGTCCAGCAACAAGCCGACGCCCTGTCCTGGGTTATAGCCGTTGGGCCCGCTGAGACCGTGTTTCAGTCCCAGAGGCGTGCCGACCAGAAAGTTGCGGCGATCCTGCTTTCTGCGAAAAGAAATTTGCGAGTAACCTGGCTCCGGCAAGAGCGCTTCGTCCCAGTTAATCTTTTCGGTAAACGTTCTCATCTCCGCGGGCGACATTCCCGTTGCGTACATGGCGCCGATGATGCCGCCCATGCTGGTGCCCGCGATGCGATCGATAGGAATGTGATTCTCTTGCATCCACTGGATGATGCCGATTTCGGCGAGTCCGAGAGCGCCTCCGCCACTGAGGGCGAGACCGATGCGCGGTCTGTGAGGCGTAACGGCCGCCGGTGAGGAGGCTGAGTCCTGGGCGGCCGCAGCAATCGAGAGAACGATCAAGATCGACGCAGAAACGGCGGCACAGCGCACGAGTCTATGTATGCAATTCATCACTTGCTCCTGAAATTCTGAAGCAAACATCCGAGCTGGAGATTAAGAGGTGAAGGTCAGGTTAGCAGGTTCGGGCACTGGGAAAGGAGTGGATCACTGGGGACCTTGGGCCGATGTTCGCTGGACTTCTCGGGCCTGCTGCAACACGCTGCGTACACCGTTTATGACGACATCCGGACGATCCAGTTGAATGTAGTGCGAGCTGTTTTTTGCGACGACCTGTGTGCCTCGGGAAGAAAGATGGGCTAGCTCCTCCTGCATTTTCTCCCAAGCATCATTCATCGGTTTCGCGAGATCTGCCGGAAGCTCGCTCGACGGCTTATCGGGATCGTGAGATAGAACAGCCAATGGCATGCCGCCGAGAGAGCCGGTGGCGGCGGCTTGCGCGGCGCTGTCCCGAAAGGCTTTCATCTCGGCCAAGCCCTCGTGCGCACTGTGCCAGTTGCATTCAGCAGCGCGCAGTGCAGGCTCACTTTCGCAGAAGCCCATCAGGCGTGGGATTCCGAACGGCATTGTGAATCGCAGGAATTCCGCTTCCCGCTCCCAGCTCCCCTGCATGTTTTTGATCTCGGCGGGCATACGATTTTCCTGGTCGGGATGGGATGAGTCTACGAGCACCATCCCGGAAACATCGCTGGGATAAAGGCTCGCATAGAGACGGACATCGTATCCGCCCATCGAGTGGCCGACCAGAATGTAAGGAGGTGCGACGTTCGCGGCCTGGAGCAGGTCGTGAAGCTGTTCGGCGATCGCTTTGCTGGTCCGATCGCCGAAGCTGACATCGCTGAATCCCAGGCCAGAGCGATCATAGGAGCAGACGTGGGTGAACGTTGCGATTTCCGGCTGTACTTTGCGCCAAGAGAGATAGGTATCGCCGAGGCCGGAATCGAGGATCACGGCTGGAGAGCCATCCCCGGTGCAATGGATGTGCATCTTGCGGCCATTCACATCAATGCGTTTGCCAACCATGGGGTTGAATCGGCGGTCACGGGCTTCGGAGATGTTTTCGTAAATAAATCCGGCTGCGGCCAGAATCAGGACTGCGACGAGCGGGGCGAGAATCAGCCGGCGGAACAGGGGACGAGATCTCGATGGAGCTCCGGCATTATCCATACTTGCAGATCCGCACTACGGCTGCGCGTTCCAATTCGGTTGGCACGCATTCTACATGACGGGAGGAACCGTGATGCCCAAAACCTCGAGCGTCCGTACCAGTTCGCGGCGCACAACCGCCACCGTTGTCAGTAGGAACTGCTTCCGTTTTTCATCTGCTTCACTGAGAATCGGATGGCGATGGTAAAAGGTGTTGAAGAGCTGTCCCAACTGAAAGACGTGCTTGGCTAGATAGGCAGGCTCGGTGGTCGCGATGCATTGCTCGATTACGTAGCTGGTTTTTGATGCCGCCAGCCAGAGTTCCCATATCTCATTCGAATCGGGGCCATCTAGTGATTGGGCGAAATCTTCCACCGAGAGATTCCGGGAAGATTGCTGCAGGAATGTGTCGGGGTCAATCCCGGCCTTGCGGAAAATGCTGGCTGAGCGGACTACTGTGTATTGCGCGTAGGGGCCGGTTTCGCCCTCGAAGCTGAGGGCGTCTTTGAAATCGAAGGCGATAACTGCCTCTTTGGTGTACTTCAGCATGAAGTAGCGTAGCGCTCCGATCGCAATCTGCGTGGCGATGCCGAAGCGCTCCGGTTCGCTGAGTTGCGGATGGCGCGAGTCGACTTCTTTCTTGGCCGAGGCGATGAGCTGATCAAGGAGGTCATCGGCTTTGACGCCAAATCCCTTGCGGCCGCTGACTCCGATGAAGGGTAGCGCTTTCTCTTCTTCGCTTAGGCTGTAGCCGAGTTCGGCGGCACAACGTGGAGTCAGCACGACCATCCCGTAGGAGAAGTGCGTGAAATGGTCGGCAGCTTCTTGGTGACCCAGACCGCGCAGGGCCTCCTTGACTGTGTTCTGCGCTTCCGACTGTCGTACGTCGATGACATTGTAGTTTTCGGCCACATCGCCGAAATGCGGGTGGTTCTTTTCGCCGTCAGTAGTGGAGATCCAGCAGTCGTGCTCATTCGGATATCGGTAGAACTTGCGGTATCCGAAGTCGCGCCCCAGAAGGCCGAACTTCCACATGTGGTACGCGATGTCCTTGCCGACGTAGCCTACGGTACCGTTGGAGCGGACGATCACTTTCTGATCTTCCTCGGCGACTTTTTCCTCTGCGTTCTCCGTGCCCTCTGCGGCTGATACAGTGCCTGTGCCAGCGCGCCGCATCACCCAGCAGCCCTTGTTCTTGCCTTCCGTCTCGAATGTGAGTACACCAGCATCCTTGAGCTTCTGAAAGGCGGCATCCCAGAAATGCAAATGAAGGATTTCGCTCTCGCGCGGCAGGAAGTCGTATTGGATGTCGAGGCGGTCCATCGTCTCGAGATGGCGGCGCAGCACCGCCGTCGAAATCAGATCCGCGATAGCCGCGGTTTCGCTCCTGACATCTTCAATAGCGTGAAGTGTCTCCAATCGGTTTTTTTTGTTCTGTGGGTCGGCCTCGTACCATTGTGAGGCTCGCGCATAAAGATCCCAGCAGTAGTAGTCAAAGCGGGGCATGCGCGTCAGCGCTTCAATGTCGGATCTAGATTTCTTCTCAATATGAGTGAATCCGACGACGACATCGGCAACCTGTACGCCGGTGTTGTCGATGTAGTTCTGGATATCAACTGGGCGGCCGGCATATCGAAGCAGCCGCACAAATGTGTCCCCGAGTATCGCGTTCCGAAGATGTCCAATGTGTGCGGCCTTGTTGGGATTGATGCTGGAATGTTCGACCAGGATCTTTCCCGGGGGGACGTCACGTCGAGGATTCTCATCCCTGGCAAGAGTCATGGCCATCGAGGCGCGATCGATTCTGACGTTGAGATACCCGGGAGGAGCGACCTGCATCTCGGCGATGCCCTCGACGGTGCCGATCTCATCCTTGATCATCTGGGCGATCTTCAGGGGAGCCAAACGCAGCGGCTTGGCAAAAGGAAAGATGGGGATGGCAAAATCCCCAAGTTCGACCTTTGGAGGTGGTTCGACAACGACGGGCGACAACGCGGTGTCCGGATACCGCCGTTTCAGACACTCCAGCACGCGTTGGGCGAGAAGATGCTCTAGATAACGGTACAAGGAATCCCTCTAAGCTATTGAAGAAACAGTGATTTTATCAGAGACGATGGGGTGGCGAAGTTTGACCGACCATAGCGCGCTTCCCTATGATGAAAATTCGGCTCGAGTCCTGAGTCCTTGGTTGCTCAGCGGGCAGCGACGACAGTTAACGTCGAGCTACCGAGGTTGAGGTCGCCGAACGACTCAGGACTGAGGACTCGCGACTCGAGACTATCGACGCTCTATGCGCATTGCGTATCTTGAATGTTTTTCGGGCATTTCGGGCGATATGTTTCTTGGCGCTCTGGTGGATGCCGGAGTCTCGCCCCAAGTGTTCGAACAGACGGTTGCGGGTCTGAAGCTCGGGGCAAAGTTGGAGATCTCCCGGGTGGTTCGCAGTGGCATCTCTGCCACGAAAGTGGACGTCTGGGTGGACGGTGAGAAGGATATGCCGCGGGAGGAGTACTGGGCGAAGCAGGACGGGGCCCACTCGCACGGGCACCCTCATGACGGGCACGAGCATTCTCACCAATCCAGCCGGGCGGATTGCCATTCGCATGAACATGGTCACTCGCACGCACCCACAGCTGAGCGGGCGGGAGCGCCCGGTGCACACGAGCACGCTCATTCGCACGCGCACCGTGGGATGAGCGAGATTCGTCAGATTATCTCGGCGGCTGCAATCTCGGAATCGGCAAAGAAGACGGCGATCTCAATCTTCGAAGCTCTCGGCGTAGCAGAGGCAAAAATTCATAACATGCCAGTCGAGCAGATTCACTTTCACGAAGTCGGTGCGGTGGATGCGATCGTGGACATCGTTTGTGCTGCAGTAGGAGCCGAGGCTCTCGCTGTAGACGAGATCGTCTGTTCACGGCTGAATGTCGGGGGAGGAACCGTCAAGTGTGCTCACGGAACTTTTCCGGTTCCGGCGCCCGCCACACTTGAGTTGCTGAAGGATGCCCCGGTGTACTCGTCGGAGGTGCAGGCGGAACTCGTGACTCCGACGGGGGCGGCCATCGTGAAAACGTTGGCAAAGAGATTTTCCGCATTTCCGGAGATGACGGTTGAAAAATCCGCCTATGGTGCGGGATCCCGGGATTTTGCAGAGCATCCGAATGTGCTTCGGCTCATCGTTGGAGAAGAGATTGTAGTGACTGCGGGCAAGACCGATTCCGAGACGATCACCGTGCTCGAGGCGAATCTCGACGATTTGAATCCGCAGGTGTTTGGATATGTCATGGACCGTCTGCTGGAAGAGGGAGCGCTCGATGCGTTCGGTATTCCGGTCCAGATGAAGAAGAATCGTCCGGGAACGTTGCTGACCGTGCTTTGCAACCCCGGGGACGCCGATAAGCTGACCCACTTGCTTTTTGGCGAGACTACAACGTTGGGCGTTCGGCGGCGCGACGAATCGCGGCAGATTTTAGCGCGGCGATGGGAGAGCGTTGGAACGCCGTGGGGCGAGGTTCGCATCAAGATCGCGAGCCTGAACGGTGCTGTGACCAACTATGCGCCGGAATATGAGGATTGCCGGCGGATTGCCGCCGAACGGCATTTGCCGTTGAAGGCCGTCATGCAGGAAGCTGCGCGGGCTTATCTCGCCAGAGGCGAAAAGCCTTAACCACAAAGGATAACGAGGGTACACGGAGGACATCGAGTCGTGTATCTGTCGCAAGAAGACATTTATGAGCAGGAAGTTCTACATCACGACTCCAATTTATTACGTGAATGCACGCCCGCATATCGGGCACGCGTACACGACGATTGCCTGCGATACGATTGCCCGGCGGCAGCGACTGCTTGGCGCCGACACGTTTTTTCTCACGGGCACTGACGAGCACGGGCAAAAGATTGAGCGCGCCGCGCAGGCGGCGGGCAAGACTCCGCAGGAGTACGCGGACGAGATCTCGAACGAGTTTCGGAAGCTTTGGCAGCGGATGGGTATTTCGAATGACGACTACATCCGCACGACGGAAGAGCGGCACAAAAAGCGCGTCCAAGTGCTCTTTCGCCAGATCCGCGGCAACGGGTACATCTACAAGGGCACGTACACGGGCCAGTACTGCGTCTCGGATGAACTGTATGTCGATGGAGCACAGCCCGGCGATCCTTGCCCGACTTGCGGACGCATCACCGAGACTGTCCACGAAGAGAATTACTTTTTCAAACTGTCGGCGTTTCAGGACAAGCTGTTGGAGTTGTATGCGAATCCGGATTTCATCCGTCCGGAGACGCGGCGCAATGAAGTGATCTCATTTGTAAGGTCCGGTCTGCGGGACCTTTCGATCAGCCGCTCGACGTTCTCATGGGGCATTCCCGTGCCAGACGATCCGAAGCACGTCATTTACGTATGGCTGGATGCGCTGGCGAATTACATCACCGCGATTGGATACGGGTCGTCTCACGCCGGAGCGCAAGAGGCATTCAAGAAGTACTGGCCGGCCGATGTGCATATGATCGGTAAGGAGATTGTTCGCTTCCATTGCGTCTACTGGCCGGCCTTTTTACTTGCCGCAGGTTTGCCGGTCCCAAAGGCGATTGTCGCGCATGGGTGGCTGCTCTTCGAAGAGAGCAAGATGTCGAAGTCGCGCGGCAACATCGTGCGCACGGAGACGATTCTCGATGTGCTGGGGGCTGATGCGCTGCGATACTTCCTGCTGCGTGAAGTGGTGTTCGGGCAGGACGGATCGTTTTCGTTCGATGCGCTGGTGCAGCGGTACAACTCCGATCTCGCCAATGGAATTGGAAATCTTGCAAGCCGCACGCTGACCATGATCAACCGGTACTTCAAAGGGGAAGTGCCCTATCCGTCCCATGCCGTCGCGAGAGAGCCGGGAGACGATGTGGTTGCTGAAACGGCGCGCAAGGCGATCAAAGAATTCGGAACGCTTTTTGACCAATTCCAATTCTCTCGTGCGCTCGAGACTGCCTGGGGGCTGATAGCCGCAGTGGACCGCTACATTGTCGATAACGAACCGTGGTCATTAGGCGAGAAACAGGATGACGAGAGCAGGGCTCGCCTCGCCACCGTTCTTTACACCTCGGCCGAGGCGCTGCGCATTGCAACCGCGCTGGCGCATCCGGTTATTCCTGACGCAACTGCAAAGATCTGGACGCAGATGGGATTGGGAGACATCAAGAAGCTTGCGCTCGCGGATCTGGCGTGGGGACAGCTGCAGCTTGGCACCAAACTCGGCGAGGTCAGCCCTGTATTTCCGCGCGCGGATAAGAGCGCCATCGAAAGGATGCAGAAGATGGAAGATCAGCAGAGGCCGGCAGCAGAAGAGGCGAAAGAGCCCGCAAAGCCGGCTGTCACGGAAGCGGCAAAACCGCAGGCTCTCCCCGCGGCTGCTTCACCGCCGGATGGGGCAAAGATCGCGATTGACGACTTCGCGAAAGTCGAGCTGCGGGTGGGTCAGGTGAAGGTCGCCGAGAGGGTGCCGAAGTCTGACAAGTTGCTGCGGCTGGAGATTGACATCGGGACCGAAGTCCGCCAGGTGCTCGCTGGAATCGCTGAGACCTATGCTCCGGAGACTCTGGTGGGACGGAAAGTCGTCATTGTAGCGAATCTTGCTCCCCGGAAGCTCCGTGGATATGAGTCGAACGGAATGATTGTTGCAGCATCACTTGAAGGCGGGAAGCCAGTGCTAGCTAGCTTCCTCGAGGATGTTCCAGTCGGAGCGCGGCTGAAATAGACAACTGGTCCGCGGAATGCGAAAGACGCCGGCGCGTCGTGCTGGCGCCTTTCTTTGTCCCGATTTAGCACCAAGGTAACCTTCCAAGCTGATTACCTGTTTTTTCCTGTCTTTTTGCTGTGCTACCGTTTTCCTTTAGCGCACATACGCTGAATTTTAGAAGGTTCTCAGGGCAAAGTGTCTTCTGACAATCGCAAACCGGGAATCCACGTCGCGTGGACGACCGTTACATACCGAAGCCTCGCGCTGCTGATCATCGCCGTGGGTGCGGGGTTCTTCGTTTCAATGCGGCTGGTATTTCCGCAATTCACGCAGAGCAGTGTCAAGAAGGCCGGTGACGTCACGAGCAAACTGCTGGAGAAAGTGGCCGGAATGGCTCCGGCTACAGGCACCGGTGTTGTGACCGCTCAACAAGCGCACATCACGGCGCTCGACGGAACGGTTCGCGTGAAGAAGGGCAATGGCAATAGCTGGATTCCCGCCGACTACAACATTCCGCTGGAAAAAGGCGATGTCGTCCAGACCGGCTCTGAAGGCATGGCGAAGGTGGTCTTCAACGACGGAACGAGTTACACAGTGAAACAGGATTCGCTGATCGTGATCGAGGAGAACTCGGCCAACGATCAGCAGCAGACCAGTGTCGCGGTGGCAGTGAGCACAGGAACCGTGGATCTTTCGACGGCGACATACAGTCAAGGATCGAAATCGCAGGTGATTGTTGCCGGGGCGACGGCGTCGTTGGCTCCGGAATCCGCTGCGCAAGTGCATAACGACCCCAACTCCGACCAGCACGAAATCCTGATGAAGAAAGGTACGGGAGAAGTTTCGCGCAATGGCGAAACTGTGAAACTGGCTAACTGGGAAAAGGTAAGTTTCCAGGGACAGCAGCAGCACATGGAGAAGGCGAAGGAGATCGGGCCGCCGACACCGATCGGACCGGCAAATATGGCGCCGCTGTTTGCGTCGGGTGAATCGATGAAAGATGTCGCGTTTTCCTGGACGCCAATGGCGAATGCAGTTGGTTACCGGCTTCGTATCTCCCGCAACCCGTATTTTTCCTCTACACTGGTTGACAAAAAGGTTAATACAGCGGCAGTGACGGTCACCAACCTCGGGGAAGGCGCCTATTACTGGATGGTGCAATCCTACGATGCGAATGGGAAGGAGTCGGTGGAGAGCGAGAAGAACCGCTTCACGATCATTTCCAAGGGCAAGGAGACCGACGCGATCGCATTGGAGCTTGACCCGTTTATTCAGCACGGGCATGTGATCGAGGTAACCGGGAAAACGCAGACCGGAGCACGCGTGATGGTGAATGGCAGTGAGGTTCCCTTGGTCGGTGCGACCGGCGAGTTCCATTACTTTACTCCGCCGCTGCCGACGGGCGAGGCGGTGATTACGGTAACGGCACAGACGGCACAAGGCGGAGTGAATACGCAGCAGAAAAAGATCATCATTCAGTAGAGATGACTGTAGTTAGAGCACCAGTAAGAACTTTCGGTTAAGCAGGGTTGGCCACGATCCCGTAAAATGGAGAGTAGCCATCCCTAAAAATTCAGGAATCATCCGGGAAGCTCCCGGAAGGGCAGCATTGTAGAAAGACGGATTAATTCGTCATGTCAAACAACGGATTCCATTCAGGCGCCACGCGCAATCACAATCTGCGATCGCTGTTCAGCATTTTCTCCAGCGATCTGGCTATCGACCTCGGCACCGCCAACACGCTCGTGTACGCGCGCGGCAAAGGGATCGTTGTAAACGAACCTTCGATCGTCGCCATTAATAAGAATACGGGCGAGGTGGAAGCAGTGGGCAAAGAGGCGAAAGAGATGCTGGGCCGCACGCCTGGCAATATCGTCGCCATCAAGCCCATGAAGGACGGCGTGATCGCCGACTTCAAAGTTACCGAGAAGATGTTGAACTACTTCATTCAGAAGGCGCACAACCGCAAAATGCTGGTGCATCCGCGAATTGTCATTGGTGTGCCTTCGGAGATTACGCAGGTGGAAAAGCGCGCTGTGATGGACTCTGCATATCGCGCGAAGGCAAGCGAAGTACATCTTGTCGAGCAGGCCATGGTGGCCGCGATCGGCGCAGGCCTCCCGATTACCGAGCCCAGCGGCAATATGGTCGTCGACATTGGTGGCGGCACAACTGACATTGCGGTGATTTCTTTGAGCGGCATCGTCTATTCGCGTTCCGTGCGTATGGCCGGAAATCAGATGGATGAAGCGGTCATGAATTATCTGAAACGGAAATACAACCTGCTGATCGGCGAGCGTACGGCCGAGCAGATCAAGATGGAAATCGGATCGGCGCATCAACTGGACAAGCCGATGACCATGGAGATTAAAGGCCGCAACCTGATTGAAGGTGTTCCAAAGACCATCACGGTGGACGATGGCGAAATTCGCGAGGCCTTGAGCGAATGCGTATCGACCATCATGAATGCGATTCGCGTCGCACTCGAGCGTACGCCTCCGGAGCTCTCGGCGGATATCAGCGATCGCGGGATTGTGCTGACTGGCGGCGGTGCGCTGTTGAAGAATCTCGATAAACGCATCCGCGAAGAAACGGGACTCCCGGTTTCCATTGCCGACGACCCGCTGTGCAGCGTGGTGCTCGGCACGGGCAAGATGCTCAGCGACTTCAAGCTGCTGAGGAAGATCTCGATCGAATAGTTGCGAGTCCCGAGTACCGGGTACCGAGCCTCTCAGCTTCGGTACTGGCAACTCGGTGCTCGGTACCGCTTTATGGAATCCGTCCTCGGCCGTTACCGCAACCTGATCATCCTCGTGGGAGTGTTGTTTCTGCAGGTGCTCGGGCTGGCCATGCAGGTCAAGCGGAACAACGACGCGCTACAGGACACGCGCCTGATTCGCATCTGGGTGGTGGGCGCGATCAGTCCCTTTGAACGCGGGCTGGTGTGGATCCGGAACAGCTCCGGCGGTCTGTGGCATAACTACTTCTACTTGCGTGGCGTCCGGGCCGAGAACCGCGAACTCAAACAGCAGATCGAACAAATGCGGTTGGAGCAGGTCCGGTTGACGGAAGATGCAGCACAGGCCCATCGTTTGCAAGCCCTTCTTGCGTTCAAGGAACAATATGTCGCGAAGACAGTCGCCGCGCAGGTGATTGGATCGAGTGGCAGCGATTTCTCCCGGATCATTAACATCGACAAAGGGGAGAACGTCGGCATTCGAAAAGACATGGCCGTCATCACCGCTGAGGGAATCGTGGGTAAGGTGATACTTGTCTATCCCTCAGTTGCGCAGGTACTCCTTATTAGTGACCAGAGCAGCGGGGTAGGCGCCCTGCTTGAGAAGAGCCGGTTGCAGGGAGTGCTTCGCGGGACCGCGACCGGCGAGGTTGGGCTGGAAAAGGTCATGAGCGATCAGCAAGTGGAGCTTGGCGAGAAGGTGCTGACCAGCGGCGGAGATCAGATCTTTCCCAAGGGTTTGCCCGTAGGAACCGTCAGCAAGGTGGGCAGCGGCAAGGATCTCTTTCTGAATATCAAGATTACCCCGGCTGCCAATCTCAGCCGGCTGGAAGAAGTTTTGGTGCTTCTCGAAAAGCAGGAACGGCAAGCAACGGCGGAAGACAACGTTCGCGTGCGCGCGGCCGACATACTGGCCCAGAGGCTGCCCTCGGTTCCGGACCGGCCGACTGCGGATGCGAAATCGGTTGGAGCTGTAACAGAAGCAGGAGCGAGGCCCGCGAGCGGAGGTGCTGGCGTTGGTGCTAACACGGGAGCGCAGGCGACAGAAAGTGCCACGAAGCCGTCGACGAGCGGCAGCGGCTCAAGTGTCCGACAGCCGGATACGCGAAAGCCATCTGCTCAGGCTGCCGCTACTCAGACGCCGAAAGTCGAGGGCGCCCTCACTACCTCATCTAAGCCTAAAAGTCCCGCTAAAACTCAAGCTGCTCCCGAAAAACCCGTAACCACCGAGCAAAAAGCGCCTTCGAAGGTACCTCATCCGGAGCCGCCAGCGAGCGACAACGGCCCAAACTAGCGTGCCCATCACCTACACATCGGGAGAACAGGTTGAGGTATACCGGTTCAGTATCCCTGTAACGGTCGGTGTTCCGTTGCTCGCGCTCTTTATACAGGACTTCTTGCCGCTGCGCTTTCCCGGCTTCGCGAAATATGTTGACCTGCCGCTGCTCGTAACGATCTTCTTCGCCATGGCGCGGCGCAGCCCGATTGCGGGGCTGTTTACGGGTGCGTTCATTGGACTCGCGCAGGATATGCTGGGGCACAATCCCATTGGGATTTACGGAATCGCTAAGACCGTTGTCGGATACGGCGCGTCATCGCTCGGTGTAAAGCTGGATGTGGAGAATGCGGGCGCCCGCTTTCTGGTGACTGTCGGCTTTTACATCGTGCACTCAGCCGTTTATTTCACGGTGGCGCGTGCGCTCGTGAATATGAGCCAAAGTTGGAGTTGGGGGCAGGGTATTGTGGCGGGCCTGGTGAACGCCTTCATTGGAGTATTTATGTATTTTGTGCTCGATCGGTTCAAGCAGAGAACGTAGAGAGTGGTGAGTTGTCAGTGGTCCGAGAAAATCTCGCAACTGTGACTTCCGTTACCCCTCCGATCAACTACCCCGTGCTGCAAAGCTTTACAATATGAGTATCCGATTTCATTTCTGCGAGGTTAAGTGACACGTTGCGGCCTGCGAGTCTCGACCGGCTCTGACTCGCGACCGGCGACTGGCCACTAACAACTGATGTTTGGCCGCGACGAAAAAATATCCCCAGGACGCCTCACAGCGGCGCAATACATCATCCTCGGCATTTTTCTGATTCTCGCCTACGGACTGTGGCGGCTGCAGGTCGTGCAGAGCGACTTCTATTCGCTGGCTGCCGAGCGGAATCGTATTCGCAACGTGCCTGTGCTCGCGCCTCGCGGGCGAATTCTCGATCGCGAAGGCCGCACCATCGTCGATAACTATCCTTCGTTTTCTGCGCTGCTATTGCGCGATTCGAGCCGCGATCTTGGCGCCGATGCGGATTTGATCGCGCGGGGGCTTCACCTGGATCCCAAGGAAGTGCACGCACGCATCAAGCGTTTCGCTTCGATGCCGCAGTACCAGCCGATTTTTCTTAAAGAAGACATCACGCCCGACGAGTTGCAGTTCATCGAGGCGCATCGCAATGAACTGCCGGAACTCGACACCATCATGGCGCACCGGCGCCTGTATCCGCGCAACGGATTTATGTCGCACTTGGTCGGGTACGTTGGCGAAGTCACCGACGATATGCTGAACCAGCCGCAGTTCGAGTTGTATAACCCTGGCGACGTGGTGGGCATCTCGGGGGTCGAGCGGCAGTACAACACGCTGCTGATGGGTAAGAACGGATCGCGGCAGGCGCTGGTGGATAGCCACGGGCGTGAAGTTGGTAGGCTGGGTGAGACGGAGGCAGTCCCGGGCAAGCCGCTGAAACTTACAATCGACATCGATCTGCAGATTGCCGCGGAAGAGGCACTGCAGGGAAAGAACGGAGCCATTGTAGCCATGGATCCGCATACGGGCGAAATCCTGGCAATGGTAAGTGGCCCCTCCTTCGATCCCAATGACTTCGCGGTGCGCGTTTCGCGGGACGAATGGAACCGGCTCGTGACGGATCCGGACAAGCCGCTGCTGAATAAGGCCATTCAAGCGCAACTTGCCCCCGGTTCGACGTTCAAGATTCTCATGTCGGTCGCGGGATGGCAGGAGCACATTGCGCAGGATCTTCATGTCAACTGTGCGGGATCCGCCGAATTCTATGGCCGCCGCTTCGGATGCTGGGTGAAGGGCGGTCATGGGCCAGTCGATCTGGAGAAGGCGATCTATCAATCCTGCGACGTGTTTTTCTACACGCTGGCGAACAAGCTGGGGATCGACCGAATTGCCAAATACGCGACCGATTTCGGTCTCGGGCAGAAGACGGGGATTGATCTTCCCAACGAAGTTTCAGGCATTATGCCTTCGGAAGAATGGAAGATCCGCAACTTCAAGCAGAAGTGGTTTGCCGGAGAAACGATTTCGGTCGGAATCGGTCAGGGAGCAATTGCAATCACTCCGGTGCAATTACTGCGAGCCATCAGTGCGATCTCAATGGGCGGAAAGTTGGTGATTCCTCACGTGACGAACCCGACCGACTTGCCGCCAGGGCTGGTAGAAGCCGCTCACTACACGGAAGTGAGGAGCGTTTCGATTGATCCGAACGGATGGAACTTGATCACGGACGCGATGTCCCGGGTGTTGTTGCCGGAAGGTACTGCGCAATCGGCACACATTCCGGGTATCGATATTGCCGGAAAGACAGGATCGGCGCAGGTGGTTTCGCTCGCACTGCGGGCCAAATACAAGAACAGCGATGAGTTTGCCCAGAACGGATGGTTCGTAGGCTTTACTCCACGGCGCAATCCCGACATTGTGGTCTGCGTACTCTTCCAAGGCGGCGAGCACGGAAAACTGGCGGCGAGACTGGCCACACAGGTGATCAAGACATACGTGGAGAAGCAGCATCGGACTCCCCCCAAGATGGCCGATAAGCCTGCTGGGCAGGTGGATATCGGTGGCTTGTGGTCAGATCCGGATGGGGATAAAGACGGCTTGCAGGTCGGGAAGATTGTCGCTGATCTACCAAAAAAGGGATTACTGCCGGCGTCGGCTGCGCCGGGGATGAACTAGCTCCTCGTTGCGAGTACCGAGTTCCAAGAGAATAACGAATGACCATGACACCAACGGCGGAGGCAGCGGCTCGGTACTCGGTACCGGGTACTCGCTACTGACTTGGCGCGCTACGTTTCATTTCGCGACTTCGACTGGGTCCTGATGGGATTCGTGCTGCTAATTTGCGGACTCGGGGTGATGGAGATCCATAGCGCCACCGACCACACCAAGTTTGCCGGCGCCCACGTGAAGCAGGTCTACTGGGTCGTTGCGGGCGTTGGCATGATGTTCCTGATGAGCCTGGTGAACTATCAGGCCTTGCTTGAGCAGATTCATTGGTTCTACATTGCCGGGCTTGGCTCGCTCGTAAGCGTCTTCCTGTTTGGGCAGAAATACTTGGGAGCACGGCGCTGGATCAGGATCCACGGCAGCAACCACTTCCAGCCATCTGAGTGGGTCAAACTCATTCTCATACTGGCTGTCGCGAAGTACTTCGCTGATATGCGGCAGCGTGAACTGTCCTGGTCAGACTTCGTCAAGGCTGGGGCGATCGTAGGCGTTCCCATGTTGATGGTTCTGGCCCAGCCGGACCTTGGGACCGCTCTAACGTATGTGCCGATTGCCGTTATGGGCGTTTTCCTGGGCGGCTTACAGTGGAAACAAGGATTGCTGGTCGGCCTGCTGGCGATGGTGGGTATAGGGGCAGTGTTCATGGTCCCGAAGGTTCACGTTCTGAAGAGTTATCAGAAGCAACGGCTGACCAGTTTCATCGACCCGGAACTCGATCCGCAGGGATCGGGGTACCAAGTTGAGCAATCCAAGATTGCTGTGGGCTCGGGAGGGCTATGGGGGGGGAAAGGCTCGCAAACACATGGGAACTTCCTTCCAGTTCCCCAAACGGACTTCATTTTCGCCGCGTTTTCTGAGGAACATGGATTCGTAGGCGCTCTCGGAGTTCTGCTGTTATACTTCATAGTGCTGATGCGTTTGACGCAGAACGCGCAAACGGCGCCCGACCGCGCTGGCACGTTCGTGGTTATGGGTGTGGTGGCTGTGCTTAGCTTCCATATCCTGGTCAATGTCGGCATGGTGGTTGGCTTTATGCCCGTCACCGGAATACCCCTGCCGTTGATGAGTTACGGTGGGTCTTCCGTGTTATTCATGTTTCTGGCGCTGGGGCTCGTGATGAACGTTCGTATGCGCCGCTTTGTGAACTAAGCCAGCGGACCGGGTGAGCCGGTCGGGTGAGGGTTCAACGACACGGAAACGGCAGGTTTGCAGTTGCTGCGCCCTGAGGCGCAGCCCCAAAAACATATCGATCGCCCTCGCGTGAAGGGGGTATTTCACCGGCAGTCGAGAAGTCGAGAGCCGGGCAGGATTGAAATTCAAGCAGTTAGCCGGGCAGGGAACGGCCCCCCGACCAGAATGGTCTGAGAGTGCGGTCACAAACCCCGGCAGAACTTAGCGATTAAGTGCAGAAGACCTTCAAGCTTGTGCAGCGGATTCGGTCAGGGCAAGCCCCTTTCCTGTCTCGTCCCCTATCTGGGGCAGCATCGCATTCAATCCACCCTAATCTCGTCTGATCCTCGCCGCCCGTGAACCCTGTCTGGCTCTCCGAATGAGCCGGATGGGACCGGAGTGTCAATGAATAAAGAATTGTTTGTCTCCTCCACGCCCCACGAAACTAAGGTGGGCCTGGTGGAAGATGATCTGCTCGCGGAGATTTACCTGGAACGCGAGAACGAATACACCTTAGCGGGATCCATCTACAAAGGGCGCGTGACCCGCGTGCTGCCTGGCATGCAGTCGGCGTTCGTCGATGTCGGCCTTGAGCGCGACGCATTCCTTTATGTCTCCGATTTTATGGATTTGGAGGAGCACGACGACGATTTGACGGATGTCATTCCGGCCAATCGTGGCGTGCAGGACATGCGTACGCAAGGTGGGCGCGAAACCGGCTCAAGCGCAGGAGAAGAGACGCAAGCCGCTGGAAATGATGGTGGCTCGCGGCCGCAGTCAGAACAAGTCATAGCGGACGAAGAAGGTCCGACAGATGTCTCAGAGCAAGCGACGGCAGGCGAGGGCGGCGAGCCACAGAATGGTGGCGATCCCCAAGCTCGCGATCGCGGAGGCTGGCGTGGACGCCGGCGGCGCCGCGGCGGGCGCGGGCGTGAACGTGAACGGGGACCGGAGCGCAGCGAGCGGGGAGAAGAACCACGGATCTCGCGGCCTGCGGAGAACTCGCAACGGACCCCGGCGGGGCCGCCTGTGGGATACCAGCCGATCCTGCTGCCCGGGGAATCAATCTCGAAGTACCGGCAATACTCGCAACCGGTGGCGCTCGACGCTGCACCGAGTCAGATCGCGACAGATGTTTCGCCCGCGGATCCGAGCGAAGCGCCGGCTCCTCTGGCTGCCACGTTTCCCGAGGACGAACCAATCTTTGCTGTGGGAGATGCTGTTGCCGAGCCGCTTCACGAGGAGCACGAGGACGCGCGGCATGCAGCGGAAGAACCGGTGGAGGCTGCATCCACCTCGGCTGTATGGGAAAGCGAGTTCCGGCGCCCGCAGGTGGAGCGAGAGACTGCTCCGGCTGCAGCTTGGGGCGCAGAAGATGAGGAAGAGACAGACCGGGAAGAGCAGACGGAAGAGACGCAACAAGTCGCACAGTACCAGCCCGCTGCTGAGCTTAATGACGAGCCATCGGACTATCGCGAGCAGGAACCTGTTTTTGCCGCTCCGGGCACGATGGAAGAAGAAACCATCGATGAGGATGAGGCTGATGCCGTTCATTACCAGGCCTCGTCCGAAGAAGGTGATGACGAATTCGAAGAGGAGACGCAGGCTGCTGGCCATCTGAATGGCGATGCCCGCGAAGTCGTGACCGAGATTCATATGGCTTCGCTCGTGGAAACGGGCGAGGTAGATGGTGCTACGACCACCGCCGCCGAGACCGAAGAGGATAGCGAGGAAATTGAACTTGAGGAGGCTCAGGCAGAGGCCGAGGCGATGCTTGATGCCGAAGCGCGAGGAAACGGCACTGTAGATGCCCGAGCGGAAGTACGGGCACCCGCGACGACGGCCGGCTATACGCAGCGCTCACAGCGCCGCGGGCACGATCGTGGCTATCAGCGTCGGGGAGGAGAGCGGGGAGGCCGTGGAGGTGGCGGTGGACGCCGGTTCCGCCGGCGTGAATCTGCTCCCGTCCCATTGATCAGTGACCTTCTCAAAGAAGGGCAGGAGATTCTGGTTCAGATTGCGAAAGAGCCCATCGGTAAGAAGGGCGCGCGCATCACGAGCCACATCGCTTTGCCGGGACGATTCCTTGTTTACATGCCGACGGTGAATCACACCGGGGTTTCGCGCAAGATCTCGTCGGAGGAGGAACGGCAGCGGCTGAAGCGGATCATCCTGAGTGAGCGCGAGAACGGCCATGGCGGATTCATTGTTCGTACGGCCGCACAGAGCGCGACCGAAGATGAGCTGCGTGCGGATATCCGCTTTCTCAAGGGCCTCTGGCAAGACATCAAGAACCGGGCTGAGGCGTCTAAGCCACCGGCGCTGATCTATCACGACCTCAACGTCGTCGAGCGCGTGCTGCGCGACCAGGTGACCGCGGATTTCAACGTGATCTGGGTCGACACCGAGGCCGAGTACGAGCGCATTCTGCGTTTCTTCAATCGATTCCAGCCGAACATGGTGAAGCGCGTCAAGCTTTACACCAAGGAAACACCTTTGTTCGATCAGTTCGGTCTGACCGAAGAGATGAACAAGGCGCTCAAGTCGAAAGTGTGGCTGAAAAGCGGCGGGTACATCGTTATCAACCAGACGGAGGCCCTGGTTGCGATCGATATCAACACAGGCAAGTACGTTGGCAAAACCGCGCGCCTTGAAGATACGATCGTTAAAACTAACGTCGATGCGATTAAGGAGATTGTGCGGCAGATCCGGCTGCGCGATCTGGGCGGCATCATCATTATCGATTTCATTGACATGGATGAACGCCGCAATCGCCAGAAAGTCATGCAGGCTCTGGAAGAGGAACTGCGTAATGACCGGGCTCCCTCGAAGACGCTACAGTTCAATGATTTCGGACTGGTCGCAATCACCCGGAAACGCGTGAAGCAGTCGCTCGAACGCACGATTGGTGCACCGTGCCCGTACTGCCAGGCCACCGGTTACGTCAAGTCGGTCAGCACGATTTGTAACGAGATCTACGTCGAGATGCGGAAGATCGCCAAGCATCTGGAGCACGAAGATGTCATGCTGCGCGTGCATCCTGATGTCGCCAAGGAATTGAAATCGAACAATGGCCGGCTGCTGAACGAGATGGAAGAGATGACCAAGCGGACCCTCATCGTGAAGAGCATCCGGCCGTGCACCAGGAGCAGTTCGACATCAACTAGTGCGAGCGGGGAGTTTTGAGCTTTGAGGAGGCCGGCGACAACTCGCCGGCCTTTTTTATGAAGGACGGCTCCCATCAAATGGCAAATAATGGCATTTATAATGGCAATAAAAGTGGTATAATACCATTGTGAATACCACTCTGACGATTGATAAGGCAGGACGGGTAATACTGCCGAAGCCTGTGCGCGACCGACTACAACTCGCGGCAGGAGACTCTTTGGCTTTGGAGAGCTCTGGCGATCAGATTATCTTGCGGCCGGTTCGGGGAACGGCCACCATGCGCAAGAAAGATGGCTTCTGGGTATTTCGCACGGGGGAACGCATCTCTAGCGACTCGGTGAATGAAACCATTCAGCAACTTCGCGACGAACGCCTTCGCTCCGCAGTTCATCCGCACGAGGCCAAACTTCCGAAGGGATCGCGGTCCCGTTGAAGCACTTCTTCGATAGCACGGTGCTTGTGGCCGCAGTTCTGGAGGAGCACGAGCATCATCAGCCCAGTTTTGCGGCACTTTCTCGGGCAACTCCGTCCTCAAACTTTTGTGCTGCCCACAGCCTTGCGGAAACTTACGCTGTATTGACTCGCTATCCAGGGAAGCAACGCCTCAGTGCGGAGCAAGCATTGCTTGCCGTTGAGGAGATTGGAAATCGATTGACGATTGTGGCGCTAGAGGCGCGGGACTATTTCGCAGCGATTCGAGACTTCGCGGCACAGGGCGTCACTGGAGGAACTATATACGATGGCCTCATCGCCGCCGCTGCATTGAAGGCAAATGCGGAAGCCCTGTACACGTGGAATGTCGGGCATTTCCTATTGCTCGGACACGAAGTAGCAAGAAGGGTCCGAACGCCTTGATCGAGCTGTTGGGTCCTAGGCGGAGTGTGGACTTGTTGCTGCTAGCTGACGTTCGCGAGCGTTTTTACCGCGACGTCCCCATGGTTCCGGAGCTTCTGGACTGATTCGTGAATGGCCCGGGCCGCGCCTCCAGCCCCGTTTTGCTCGGCGCTCTTGGCAACGCTGCCGGCTTCTTCCGTGGTTGTGTTCGCCATATCCAAAAGTACGACGATGGAGTCCGCGTGCAGCTTCCAGAGTGATGACATCTTCTGGCTGCGCTTCAACTCTTCCAGTTCCGTGCTGATGCGCGCGGACACCGAAATCAGACGAATGAGAGTTCGAGCGACATCGGCGCGCGGGCTCTTTTCTTCCAGGAATGCCGCCCCATACGCATCCGCTTCTGCCTTCGTCAAGGTGAGGTTGAAGAACCGCATGGGCACAACCTGGCGGTACTTCGGGTCGGCCACTCGTACAAATACGCGAATGGATTCCTCGACGCGGCGGAGCTTGGTTTCTTCCGCGGAGAGCTGCTGTGCCGTGATCGCCGGAGGCTGGAACACTGGGACTGGGGCCGGGCCCTTGCCGGCGGCAGCGGCTTTCGCAGCTTTGGGCGCTGCTCCTGCGGAACTGCCGAATGCCCGTGTGGGTTGTGCCGAAGGGCTCAGCAAAGACCGGCGGATCGGCGGACGCCGATCGAGTTCCTTTTTCAGCTTTGAAACTCGCCGAAATTTCTCAAAAGTGCTGCCGTAGTCGGCCTGCAGCAACTGCTTTTCTTCGATTGCGGCTACGTGCTCGACTGTGACTTCGACTCCATCGACGGTGGTGAGAATTGTCCCGCCCATCTCTTCGAGAGCCTGGCCGAAGTTCTTGATCTCGCCCAGCGCCTTTGTGAACAGCTCGTCGAATTTCTTCCCGAACGCCGTGTTATACGCCGCGACAGTCGCCAGTACTCCCGGGTGATAGAAGGATGAGTCCAGCCATTGCTTCAGTTCGCGGACACGGCCGATCATTCCAGAGTCGATCAGCGCGTTGAAGTCACGGAAACGTGAAACTTCTTCGACAAAAGGATCGAACCGGCGTAGCAGTTGCACATGCTCTTCCGGCAAAGAAGGCACGTCGGTGTCGGCGAGGATTTCAATCAGAGCGATTTCGAACGGAGAAAGCGGCAGTGCGCCATCGAGTCCATAACCACTTTGTTCCCATTGTCCAGGCACGCGCGGATGACGGTATAGGAAGGTGGCGATCAGATCGGTCTTGTCGCGGTTAACATCGCTGGGCTCGCGTCGGCGCACAAAATAACGAAGCAGCGCCTCGGCAACTTCAGAATCGGTATCGGGAGTTAACGCCTGGCGAAGCATGGCGGGTGTAATCGCCATATCCAACAGGTGCAGCCAGCGATACATCCGCGACAGGGTATTGGGCAATTCACGGTCGGAATGGCGAAGCGCATCCTCGTCCAGATCTCTTGGGATGGGCACTTCTCCGCCAAGGGCGTCTTTCAGGAGCTTCTGATAGAAGCCCTGGACAGTCGCCAGAATGGCTAATTCAAACCGTAAATCTTCGGCCAAACGGTGCCCCCAAAAGCGGAAGTTCGCCCTAAAACTTTACCCATGTTCAAGTAAATCTGAAAGGTTACTACCGGTGCAAGTTACCACTGGAGTGGAGATTCGAGGGAGCAAACGAGGTTAGCCCCGGAAGTACATGCACTCCCGCGTGTTGTCAGAAAACTACGGTCTTGTTGCCGTAGACCAGAACGCGATTCTCCACGTGCGAACGCACGGCGCGTGACAGGACAACCTTCTCAAGATCGCGTCCTTTGCGGATCAGGTCCTCGACGGTATCGCGGTGAGAGACGCGCACTACATCCTGCTCAATGATAGGCCCATCATCGAGAACTTCCGTGACGTAGTGGCTGGTTGCGCCGATCAGCTTCACACCCCGCTCGAATGCCTGATGGTAAGGACGAGCGCCCACGAATGCTGGCAGGAAAGAATGGTGAATATTAATGATTCGCTGAGGGTAGCGGTTCACAAAGTCGTTCGACAGAATCTGCATGTACCGGGCAAGGACCATGAGGTCGGGTCGATGCTGATCGATCAACGCATGGATGCACGCTTCCGCCTGCGACTTTTTCTCTTGGGTGACCGAGACAATTTCATAGGGAATGTTGTAGAAATCGGCAACGGCCTGGTTATCAGCGTGATTTGAGATGATCAGCGAGATGTCGCAGGCCAGCTCGCCGCTCTTCTGCCGGTACAGCAGATCTACAAGGCAATGATCGTACTTCGAAACGAAAATGATCATGTGCGGCCGCTGCAATGATTGCGCGAGCCGCCACTTCATCTTGAACGGCTCCGCGATAGGCGAGAAATGCTTGCCGAAATCTGCGAGATTGAAATCGAAGTCCTTGGGATCGAACTCGACGCGCATGAGGAAGAGGCCGGATTGCTCGTCTGCATGCTCATCGGCATGCAGGATGTTGCCTCCGTGGCGAAACACGAAATCAGCGATCGTCGCGACTTCGCCCTTCGCGTCGGGGCAGGAGACCAGAAGTATGGCAGAGTTCTTCATGGTAGCCGTTCTAGTTGCTGGACAGAGAGACGTTGCAAGCAACGTCTCTGCTCGCAGCGCCCATTACTTTTTCAGTACCCTAAGGATCTCGCGCGCGGCATTTGCTCCCGAGCCACCGGTCAGTCCAGAGCCCGGGTGCGTGCCGCTTCCGCAGAGATACAGATTGTCGATTGGCGTCCGATACCGCGCCCAATCCAGCAGAGGACGCATCGTGAAGAACTGATCCAGCGCCAGCTCTCCATGGAAGATCTGGCCACCGGTCAATCCGTATTTTTCTTCCAGGTCGCGCGGCGTGATGATCTGGTGCGTGAGGATCAGTTCCGGCAGATTCGGGGCGTATTGGGCGAGCGTCTGCACAACAGTTTGCCCTAGAGCGTTGCGCTGCCTATCCCAATCCCCCTTAAATTTATAGGGTGCGTACTGCATATAGATCGACATCACGTGCTTGCCCTCGGGCGCGAGAGTCGGATCGGTCAGGGACGGGATCGTTGCCTCGAGATAAGGCTGCTTCGAGAAATCCCCGTACTTCGATTCATCAAAAGCACGTTCGAGGTAGTCAATTTCGTTGCCGATGTGAATGCGCCCTCGCAGTGCGGCGGAGGCTCCGTTTTTCAGAGCGGTGAATTTCGGCAGCGCAGACAGCGCAAGATTCACCTTCGCGACCGTGCCATTGCCCCGATAGTTCTGCAATTTCTGCACGAAGTCGGGCGACAGATGAACGGGATCCGTCAGCTTCATGAGCGTGCGCTTTGGATCCGCATTCGAAATTACCGCCTTCGCGCGGATTTCCTCGCCCGTCGCAAGGATCACACCGTTGGCTGCGCCGTTTTGGACATGAATCTCGATCACTTCTGCCCCGGTCCGAATCTCAGCACCGGCGGCCCTGGCAGCGGAAGCCATGGCTTGCGTAAGCGCGCCCATTCCGCCCGAAGCGAAATATGAGGAACCAGCGGGGAAGTGATCTCCCGCAGCTCGGATCAACAGAACGAGTGCGCTTCCCGCCGACCACGGACCCAGAAACGTGCCAAAAACTCCGCGAGACGCGATCACCGCTCGTAACAACTCCGTTTCGAAATACTCTGAAGCCAAGTCCGCCACCGCCATAGGACCCCAACGCAACAGCCGGAACATATCTTTCCTACCCAGTTTGCGGATGGCTCGGCTCGTCTTGAGCATGCTCCAGAGGTCGCCGCGGCTCGGGTCGTCGATGTTCGGCGGGGTAGTCGCAAGAGCATCCCCGATGACCTTGCTGATTTTGCCAAGCGATTGCTGGAACTCGGCGTATTTCGGAGCATCTTTCTGTGAGAAGGCGGCGATTTCCTGCGCAGATCGGTCAGCATCTTGATAGAGGGACAGCGCACGCCCATCCGGCGTGAGAGCCGTGACGCAGATGTCGGGCGTTACGAAGATGAGTCCGTGCTTCTCCAATTCCATGTCGCGGACGATGTCGGGACGGATCGGTCCGGCAGAATGAGCCAGGGTCGAGCAACGGAATCCCGGATGAAATTCGTCGGTGACCGCTGCTCCACCAACCTGCGAGTTGCGCTCGAGCACGAGCGGCTTGAACCCGGCCTTCGCCAGATAGAAGGCGGTGACCAGCCCGTTGTGTCCGCCACCGATAATGACGACATCCCGCTGGTTGTTGTGCGCCATGATCAGGCCGCTCCCTTGATGTCTTTCAAAATTTCCAGCGCCGCCAGACGCCCGTTTGCGCCCATGATGCCGCCGCCCGGGTGTGTAGCGGATCCACACATGTAGAGATTCTTGATCGGCGTTCGATACTGTGCCCATCCGGGCACGGGACGCAGGAAGAACAGTTGTTCGAGCGAAAGTTCGCCTTGAAAGATGTTGCCCTCGCTCAATCCCCACTCGCGTTCGAGATCGAGCGGCGTGACAACCTGTTTCTGGATGATGATGTCCTTCAAGTTCGGCGCGTACTCCGAGATGGTGTCAACGACGGTGTTGCCGAAGGCCTCTTTTTGATCGTCCCAATTAAGGCCGGGGGCGAGTTTGTAGGGAGCGTACTGCACGAAGCAAGACATGACATGCTTGCCTGGGGGCGCAACTGAAGGATCCGTGAGCGACGGGATGACCATGTCGATGTACGGACGTTTCGAAAAGTGTCCGTATTTGGCGTCGTCGTATGCGCGCTCCATATATTCGACAGAAGGCGAAATCGAAATTGCGCCGCGCAGGTGAGCGCCAGGGCCCGGCATGCACTTGAAGTTCGGCAGGGCATCAAGCGCCATGTTTACTTTGCCTGATGATCCGCGGAACTTGTAGCGATTGATCTCTTCCAGAAAATCTCCGGGCAAGTGTTCTGGGCCCATAAACTTCGTGAAGGTCAGGCGCGGATCCACACTGGACGAAATTACATCGGCATAGATTTCGTCGCCGTTCGAGAGCACTATGCCTTTCGCCTTTCCGTTCTTTACGATGATCTGCGAGATACCCGACTGCGTGCGGATCTCGACGCCGGCTTCGCGTGCCGCATCCGCGATTGCATTCGAAATCGCGCCGGTGCCGCCCCGGGCGAATCCCCAGGCGCGGAAAGCGCCATCGATTTCGCCCATGTAGTGGTGAAGCAGAACATAGGCGGTCCCAGGTGAACGCACTCCCAGGAAGGTACCAATAATGCCCGAGGCCGACATCGTCGCCTTCAGCACGTCGGTTTCGAACCATTGGTCCAGAAAGTCAACGGCGCTCATGGTCATGAGCTGGACTTGATTGTATTTGTCGTAACTCGACATACCCTGGAAACGGCGGCCAATGAAGAGCAGTTTCATCAGTTCGCGCGGATTCAGAGTCGTCGGATCCGGCGGCACCATGCTCAGGATCGGCTTCACGAACCGGCACATCGCCTGCATGGCTTTGCCGAACTCGTCGTAGGCTTCCGCATCGAGTTTTGAGTGGCGAGCGATTTCGCGGTGCGTCTTGCCGTGGTCGTTCACTCGCCAGAGATAGTCTCCGCCGGGCATCGGCGTAAAGGTGCCGTCGAGCGGCAGGATTTCGAGCCCATGACGGGGGAGTTCGAGATCGCGGATGATCTCCGGGCGCAGCAGCGAAACAACGTATGAGCAGACGGAGAATTTGAACCCGGGGACGATCTCTTCCGTGCAGGCCGCGCCGCCGAGAACGTGGCGGCGTTCCAGGACGAGCACCTTCTTGCCCGCGCGTGCCAGGTAGGCGGCGTTGACTAGTCCGTTGTGCCCGCCGCCGATGACAATGACATCGTAAGAATTAGCCATGAGCTTTTAGCCTTTAGCCGTTCGCTTGCAGAGTGGGGAAACGCAATAATACTCGGGAGTCGAGTGAGGCGGTAGCGCGATCAGAGCCCGCTGGGAAGAACGGTCCAGCTTCTGAGCAGACTGCACGAGATTGGAAGAATGGCGCGCATCGTGACC
>Ga0170475_100018780_pt1 | contig 28094 bp, 66 predicted proteins | sample Soicark_Litter_5_FD_111474 | JGI IMG/M metagenome (GOLD analysis project Ga0170475, IMG submission 111474) | Avena fatua rhizosphere microbial communities from Hopland, California, USA. Combined Assembly of 48 SPs
GTTCTTGATGCGAGGCCTCCTCCTCACCAGCATCATTGCATGTCATCAAACACCTCTCTCTCTCTCTCTCTCTCTCTCTCTCAGTCTGTCTCTGTCTCTCTCTCTCTGTCTGATGGTATGTCTGTCCACTGGTCGCTGTCAGTCTCTCCAAGCTCACTGACTAGACACCAGTAGGAGAGAGAGAAAGAGAGAAAGAGAGAAAAGAGAGTGAGTGTGTGTGGTGCGTGTTCGGTGCATCTTACATACATTGTGCGAAGGTTTTCTCTCTGTCCTTAGCTCGCACTGTCTCTCAGCGAGCAATCTCTCAGGACATTTATTATAAGGATAATTATTTCACTTTCAGAATCAGAACACAAGTATAGAAGTTCATCCTGAGGATTATAGGACAAAGGATTTTGATTGTCCTGAGACTGACAGACAAAAGATTTGACTAAGTTGAAGATTGAAGGACAAGAACTTGATTGTCCTGTGGATTAAGGGAAACGAGATTTTCACTGAAAGCTGATATTCTTCTGAGATGCAGCAGAGGGTGAGGCAGCATTAGCTGTACTAACAGCTACCAAGCTGTTACTACACTTGAGATAACAGCTCAACTAACAGCTGTCATCACTTCGCACCATGTGCAGCTTAGATACACTCGTGACGTCACTTGGTGGTGACGCTGAACGTCCTCATCACGTGATGAGGAGGTCTTGGCTGGGGTCAAGGTCAAGGGGTGGAGGACTGATGGCCTTGACCTTGTTGTTCTTAGTATTTCTTGTACAGCCCACTCTACAACAAAGATCACCTAATTACTGTAACACAACTCTGGACATTGCATTCCTCATTGACGACAGTTCGAGCATAGCCCAGACGGACTGGCAGATCTTCACAACATTCTTGGGAGCCGTCATGAACAATCTCAACATAGGGCCCGACACGGTACGGGTAGCCCTGGTAGAGTACGCCACCAATGCCAGACTGATCTTTGATCTCACCCGGTACACCTCCAGCCCTCCAGCCGCCGCGGCTGCTCAGGGTCTGCGCTTTGAAGGAGGGTCCACTAACCTGGCTGATGCCCTCCAGATAGCCCTTCAGCAAGTCTTCCTGCCAGCACCGAGGCCTTTCAGTCAGCAGGTCATCGTCATCATCACCGATGGGAGATCTGATGACCCTGTGGCTTCCACCATACAGGCTAACCTAATCAAGCGAGCTGGCATCCATATCTTCGCCGTGGCAGTCATTCCTATAGGAATCCAAAGTGGACTCCTAGAGTTGCAGCAGATCGCTGACAACCCAAATGATGTTCTTCGGCTCCAGGTGAATGCTTTCTCAGAGCTGAGGACCAAACTTGATCTTCTACTCCAGATCTCTTGTGTGGAGCCTCCTTCTCCAGGTCTTCCTGGACAGCCGGGTTCATCCGGACCTCCAGGACTACCAGGGGCCATAGGACCAACAGGACCAGCAGGGAGTCCAGGACAGGCAGGACCAGTAGGACCAGTAGGACCATTTGGTCAGGCTGGGTCTCAAGGAGGCACAGGACCACAAGGTCAGTCTGGACCCCCTGGTCAGTCTGGATCACCAGGACCAATAGGACCTTCGGGACCATCTGGTCCTCGTGGACAAGCTGGTCCTAATGGAGACACTGGGTTCTCAGGACCTCAAGGTCCTCTAGGACCATCAGGACCTGCAGGACCAGCGGGACCTTTCGGACAAGTAGGTCAACCAGGATCAGCTGGACAAGCAGGATCACAAGGTCCTCAAGGACCAGTTGGTCCTCTTGGTCCTGTGGGACCTCAAGGTGGTGTGGGTCCAGCTGGGCAAGTTGGGGTTGCAGGAGCGTCAGGAGCTCCTGGTCCCATAGGACCATTTGGTCCCCCAGGAGGTCCGGGACCATCTGGGCCAGCAGGCAATGCAGGTCAGCAAGGACCTCAAGGATCACCGGGATCACCAGGACCGTCTGGTAATCCAGGACAACCAGGACCATCAGGATCATTAGGACCTGCTGGGCCGGCAGGACCTGCTGGACCAGCGGGTCCACTAGGACCTGTAGGTCAGCCGGGACCGCTGGGGCCATCAGGGCCACTAGGAGGTGCAGGACCACCTGGACCAGCAGGACCAATTGGTCCTGTTGGTTTTGGTGGATTACCAGGACAGCAAGGAAACAATGGATCTCCGGGATCAGCAGGACAAGCCGGACCTCCTGGCTCTGCTGGTCCTGCGGGACAACGTGGATCTGATGGGACCCCGGGACAACCAGGACCAGCAGGACCAGCTGGACCAATGGGATCAATTGGATCACCGGGACCAGCAGGGACACCAGGGACCAATGGGGGACCAGGTCTGCCGGGGGTTCCTGGTCAAGCCGGCTCCGTGGGACAACCCGGAAGTCTTGGTCCAGCAGGACAGCCTGGATCACCTGGAGCTACTGGCAATCCTGGAAGCGTTGGGACTCCTGGAATCTCAGGATCATCTGGACTCCCTGGAGGACCTGGAGCGAGTGGATTCCCAGGACCTCTAGGACCTGCAGGACCAGCTGGTCCACCGGGAGGGTCTGGTCTTCCTGGCACAGCAGGATCACTAGGACCAGCTGGTCAACCAGGACCAAGTGGTCCTGCAGGACCAGCTGGGGCTAATGGGTCCCCGGGACCTCAAGGATCAGCTGGAGCTATTGGTGGAGTAGGACCACCCGGTCCAGCGGGCACTGCAGGGAGTCCAGGGACCCAGGGAGCGTCTGGATTTGTGGGACTTCCTGGACAGCCTGGAGGATCAGGGAATCCTGGAGCTAGCGGACCAGCAGGTCCCCCGGGACCAATTGGTCCTGCGGGACCTGCTGGAGGTCCTGGACCATCTGGTCCCAGTGGATCAAAGGGAAACGTTGGACAAAGTGGACCACCAGGACTTTTGGGATCCCCTGGGGGTCCAGGTCCTGCAGGATCAAATGGACAGCCAGGATCAATTGGTCCTATGGGTCCCAGCGGAAGTTCAGGAAGCCCTGGACCTAGTGGTGCCCCGGGACCAGCAGGACCAAATGGAGGACCAGGACCTCAGGGATCTGCAGGACCTGCTGGACAAGCGGGACCAAATGGTGACAGCGGATTACCAGGACCACTAGGACCTGTGGGTCCTGCTGGTCCTGCCGGGCAAGCAGGAGACACGGGACCCTCAGGGCAAGCAGGGGCTAATGGTTTCCCAGGATCAAGAGGAAATCCAGGATCACCAGGACCAGCAGGACCACCCGGTCAAAGTGGGTCGTCTGGTCAACCAGGGAACAATGGAGGGCCACGTCCCCTTGGTCCGCCAGGAGGACCAGGGTCCCCAGGACCACCAGGTCAAGATGGGTCTTCTGGTGGTCCTGGACCAGCTGGCACTCCAGGGAACCCGGGAACAGCAGGACCAAAAGGACCAACAGGATCTCCAGGACCTCAAGGACCAGTGGGATCATTGGGACCAAAGGGGACTCAAGGTGATACTGGTCCACTTGGAAGCATTGGACAGCCGGGACCTAATGGAGGACCAGGACCAGCAGGATCAACTGGAGCAACTGGTCCTCTGGGTACACCAGGAGCGTCGGGTAGTCCAGGACCACTTGGTCCTCTAGGTCCTTCTGGGCCCGCAGGACCAGCTGGAGATCCAGGACCAGCTGGCACTGCGGGATCACGTGGTGATAATGGAGACCAAGGATCAATAGGACCAGTTGGTCCTGCTGGTCAGCCAGGTAACATAGGACCATCAGGTGTAGTTGGTCCACCTGGTCCCTCTGGTATGCCTGGGGGTATAGGACCAGTGGGGGCCAGTGGGGTTCCTGGTCCTAGTGGTCCTGTTGGAGATCAAGGAATGGCAGGACCAGTTGGTCTACCAGGACCTGCAGGACTTAAAGGACCTCTAGGAGATCCAGGATCAGCTGGATTGCCTGGAGCATCTGGTCCTGCTGGACCTAATGGTGTTCCTGGAGTGACGGGGTCGATTGGAGCGACAGGTGGAACTGGAACCGTCGGAATACCAGGAGCTACTGGTCCCTCAGGCTTGCCGGGACAAGCTGGTCCCGCTGGAGCCTCAGGATCACTTGGACCCGCAGGACAACCAGGATCTCCCGGACCCATTGGTCCCGCTGGTCCTCAAGGTCAGAGTGGATCTCCTGGACCAGCTGGGACCCCTGGAAGTGCAGGAGCAACAGGATCAAGTGGAAGACCTGGACCTGCTGGGATCAATGGAAACAATGGAGCTCCAGGGACACCTGGATCTGATGGATTCGTGGGAGCACCAGGACCTGCTGGAGGACCTGGTCTACCGGGTCCTGCTGGGCCTCTAGGTGGACCGGGACCTGCTGGGACTCCAGGACAACCAGGAACACCTGGTGCGTCAGGACAGCCGGGACCCACAGGGGCTGCAGGTCCTGCTGGAACAGACGGTCAGCCTGGAGGCATAGGACCTGTCGGGTTCCCTGGAGCGGACGGACCAGCAGGCACTCCAGGAAGTCCTGGCCCTGTTGGGGCACCTGGAACAGCAGGAGGAGCATGGTCACCAGGGACACAGGGACCCCAGGGTCAGCCTGGACCAAGTGGGGCTCAGGGGCAGCCAGGAGCTAACGGAAGTCCTGGTCCCAGTGGATCTTCAGGACCGCCAGGACCACTAGGACCAGCTGGTCCTGCCGGTCAGCCCGGGACCAATGGTGCCGTAGGATTTACAGGACCTAATGGACAACCAGGAGCCTCAGGACAAGCAGGAACCCCTGGACAAGTCGGTGCAACAGGAGCAACAGGGACAGCGGGACCTGCTGGGGCCTCTGGGACACCAGGAGCACCTGGTGCTAATGGAACACCAGGAACAAATGGTGCTCCGGGACTGAGTGGGGACACAGGGTCCATGGGACCAAGTGGTCAGCCAGGAGGTCCAGGTCCTGCCGGACCCAACGGAGGACCAGGACCAGATGGTGATGCTGGTCCTCAAGGACAACCTGGTCCTGCTGGTCTGCCTGGGACCGCCGGATCACCTGGTACACAGGGACAACCAGGATCAGTAGGACAACCTGGATCTGCTGGGTCTCCGGGACCATCTGGCTCCCCAGGACCTAAGGGATCAATAGGGAGTCCTGGTGCCTCAGGGGCTCCAGGAGCTCCAGGACCATCGCAGCAGGGTCAACAGGGTTCTTCTGGACTTCCGGGACCACCCGGATCACTAGGACCAGCAGGACCAGCCGGGCCACCTGGTGACGCTGGATTGACTGGACCAGTTGGAAGTCCTGGATTGTCGGGAAGCATAGGTGCTACTGGAACAGCAGGAGCATCAGGACAGCCTGGAACCCCTGGTGCCTCAGGACAGCCTGGGTTCCCTGGAGAACTTGGGCCCCCAGGAGCTCCAGGAACTCCAGGAGCTTCTGGAGCAGCGGGATCCATTGGAGCACCGGGACCAGTAGGGTTCCCTGGCGGACCTGGTGCCTTAGGAGAGGCTGGGGTCCCGGGAAACAAAGGACCATCAGGTGCACCAGGAGTGTCAGGTGCTCTAGGACCAACTGGACCAAGTGGACCTCAAGGACCCACGGGTGTTGTGGGTCAGCCTGGACCAGCAGGGTCAGCGGGAGGTCAAGGAGCTACGGGTCCAGCTGGAACTGATGGGCAACCAGGACCAGCAGGTGTCGCTGGTGCAAGTGGTCAGCCTGGTCCCGCTGTCCTGCTGGTCCTGTAGGACCACAAGGATCACCCGGACAACCAGGAACACCAGGATCAAAAGGACCAGATGGTGGTCCAGGACCAGCAGGTTTCGATGGTTCTCAAGGTAACCCAGGACCCCCTGGAGCCGCCGGACCTAATGGGACCCCGGGCGTTAGAGGAGAGAGCGGTCTTCAGGGAGACACTGGACCCAGTGGACCAGCTGGTCCTAAAGGACAGCCCGGAGACAATGGTCTCCCTGGAACACCTGGAGTGGTCGGAGTACCAGGACCTGCTGGTGCCTCGGGTACCCCAGGTACACCGGGTTCACCAGGGACTGTGGGGGCTAGTGGTGCTCCTGGTCTTCCAGGACCCACTGGGAGCCTAGGACCCGCGGGTAATCCTGGTCCAGCAGGAGCTGTAGGACCAGCAGGACCTCAAGGGACTGTTGGACTACCTGGAGCCGCAGGACCAACTGGAGCGAATGGAGCTACAGGACCAATTGGATCTCCGGGACCAGACGGCGGCACTGGTCCTGATGGACAATCTGGAGCAACAGGTTTCACTGGGGCCAATGGTCAGCCTGGACCCCGTGGGTCTGTTGGTTCTGCTGGCACTCCTGGGATCTCTGGGGGTCCTGGAGTGAATGGTCCTCAAGGAGATCAAGGAGACACAGGACCAGCGGGACCTGATGGTCCTAAAGGACCAGATGGTGGTCCTGGAGTTGCAGGTCCTGTAGGACCAGTGGGACCAATGGGTCTTAATGGAGCGTCAGGAGCGACTGGGGCTAGTGGTCAGCCAGGTCAAGCAGGCCCTGCCGGTCAAATTGGTCTTCCAGGACCACTGGGGGCCTCGGGTCCTGCAGGAGACCAGGGAGACACGGGAGCCTCAGGGTCTCCTGGTCCTAATGGGGCCCCAGGGATTGCTGGGGCGCCTGGGTCTTCAGGGGCCCCTGGTCCTGTAGGCGGACCAGGACAGAGGGGCAATGATGGCAACCCAGGGACACCGGGGGCATCGGGGACTCCTGGGGCGACAGGCCTCCCAGGGACTGCTGGGGCGAGTGGTCCTGCTGGAGATATAGGACCAGCAGGAGCTCCTGGACCTAGGGGCAATCCTGGTACTCCGGGAACGCAAGGTCAACCAGGACCTGCAGGACCAGCAGGATCACTAGGAGATGTAGGGACCCCGGGTCAGCCAGGACCAGCAGGGGCCCCAGGGACCCCAGGGGCCAGTGGGTCACCCGGTGATGCTGGATCTCCTGGAGCGGCCGGACCAATTGGACAACCAGGAGGACCAGGACCAAGTGGTTCCAGAGGACCATCAGGGGCACCGGGTACACCCGGGACTGATGGGGCTCCAGGGGCTCCGGGTCAAAATGGACAACCAGGACCAGCTGGGTCTTTTGGGTTACCAGGGCCAGCAGGATCTAGTGGTCCAGCAGGACCAAATGGTCAGCCTGGAGCACCAGGACCAGCAGGGGATCGCGGGGATCCAGGACAAGCAGGATCCGCCGGTCAGCCAGGTCCTGCAGGACCAGCAGGCGGTGCTGGACCAGCTGGAGCTCAGGGAGCCACGGGAGCACCTGGAACTGTTGGAGCTATTGGGTCACCTGGTACGAGTGGAAGTGGTGGAGCGGTGGGACTGCCAGGACCTGCAGGACCTGCTGGGACTCCTGGGGCCTCAGGGGCCTTAGGGGCTACGGGAGGAACTGGACCCAGTGGAGCGGCGGGGTCCCCAGGTCCATCAGGAGTCCCCGGAGTAGCGGGTCCAGCTGGAGCGCGTGGTAGCGCAGGACCTGACGGAGCAAGTGGAGCCGCGGGCGATGCGGGGCTTCAAGGAGCCCCAGGACAGCCGGGCCCGGTGGGACAGCCTGGGTCCGTAGGGACTCCAGGGGCTGCAGGGGCTTCAGGACCAGCTGGTAGTCCCGGAACTGCTGGACCCAACGGTCAACCAGGACCAGCAGGACCTCGTGGTCAGCCCGGGACCCCAGGCCCAGACGGTCAACCAGGAGCCCCAGGACCAGCCGGTCAAGCAGGACCAAATGGTGACATTGGTCCGGCAGGAGCAGCTGGACAGGTAGGACCTGCTGGTCCCTTGGGTGCTGCAGGAGATGCAGGTTCCAAGGGACCTAATGGTTCTCCTGGTGCTGCTGGTGCTGATGGTACACCAGGTGCTTCAGGTGCACAAGGACTACCTGGTACAAATGGTCAGCCAGGACCTGCTGGACAAGCGGGACCTGCCGGACCTCGTGGTGATCCTGGGACAGCTGGAGCGAGTGGGACTCCAGGGACAAATGGTCAGCCGGGTGCGGCGGGTCAACCAGGACCCAATGGAGACATTGGCCTTCCTGGTCCCGCTGGTCCTACAGGTCAAAATGGTCCCGCTGGGACCAATGGTTCACCGGGTCCGGATGGTCAAGCAGGACAACCAGGAGGTCCGGGACCAGCAGGACAGATAGGACAGCCAGGATCACCTGGTCAGTCTGGTCCTCAAGGATCTACAGGACCTCAGGGAGACCGAGGACAAGATGGCAATGCTGGGACTCCAGGAGCGAATGGAAATCAAGGAGCACCCGGACCACGTGGCAATGCAGGAACTCCAGGAGCCCAAGGAGCATCAGGACCTGCCGGACCTGCAGGACCACAAGGACAAGCCGGACAGCCTGGAGCTTCAGGACAACCAGGAGCAGCAGGACAGCCTGGTGCAAGTGGGTCCCCTGGTCCTCAGGGTCCAACAGGACAAGCAGGGGCTGGTGGGGCGACTGGGTTCACTGGAATATTTGGAGCTTCAGGTTCTCCTGGAACCCAAGGAGCTATTGGAGCTCCCGGAGCCGCTGGACCAGCAGGTCAGCCTGGGGCTAGTGGCTCCCAGGGACCTCAGGGAGCCCCTGGTAGCAATGGACCAGATGGAGCTGTGGGAGACACAGGTCAACCTGGTCAAGCAGGACCAGCCGGTCAAGCGGGTACACCAGGAACAGCTGGGGCGAGTGGACAGCCGGGTGGAGCAGGAGGGCCTGGACCCAGGGGTCAGCCGGGATCTCCTGGACCTGCTGGCGCGTCAGGACAGCCAGGACCAGCAGGGACCGCGGGAGCACCCGGGTCTCGAGGCCCAGATGGGACAGTAGGAGCCAGCGGTCAACCAGGACCCAATGGTCAGCCAGGTAACCCTGGGGCCCAGGGACAGCCTGGACAGCCTGGTAGCTCGGGGACTCAAGGACCTGCAGGACCTCTTGGTCAGCCTGGGGATGCCGGAGATACTGGAGCAGCTGGTCCAGCAGGGACACCAGGGCAGAGGGGTACTCCAGGGGCCCAAGGGAGTCAAGGACCTGCTGGGGCGATAGGTGCTTCTGGTGCTGCAGGACCTGCAGGTGGTCCTGGTACTCCAGGGCAGGCTGGTGCTCCTGGTGCTAGTGGTACACCTGGTATTAATGGTGCTGATGGACAGCCTGGTACTAAAGGTCCACGGGGTAACGATGGGACCCCAGGACAACAAGGTCCAGCAGGACAGCAGGGAGCTCCAGGACCTCAAGGGCAGCAAGGATCTAAGGGTGATCCTGGTCAGGCTGGAACACCTGGTGCTAGTGGTCAGGCTGGTGCTCCAGGTCCGGCTGGAGATGCTGGTGCTGCTGGAGCGCCTGGTGCTAATGGAGACCAAGGGTCACCAGGATCGGCAGGACCTCTAGGTGGTCCGGGTCCAGCGGGACAAGCTGGAGCACCGGGACCGGCTGGGAACAAGGGAGCACCGGGGGACACTGGTGCCCCTGGGCAAGCAGGGCAAGCAGGAGCGTCTGGAGCAGCAGGACCAGTTGGACAAGCAGGAGTTAATGGACAGCCTGGACCTGCAGGAGCCAGTGGTCCTGCAGGAGCATCTGGATCATCTGGATCACCAGGACCAGCAGGGCCTAGAGGAGACCCAGGACCAGATGGTCCTGCAGGTGATCTTGGTCTACCAGGACCACAAGGTACCCAGGGGGCACCAGGAAATGCAGGGACTGATGGTCAACCCGGGGGCACAGGCCCAGCTGGGGCAATAGGGGCTGTGGGACCAGCTGGTCCTGACGGTCAGCCTGGTTCTGCAGGACCTGCTGGTCCCAGGGGAGATATAGGACCAGCTGGTAATGCAGGAACCCCAGGGACACCAGGAGCCCCCGGGCAGCAAGGGGCGAGTGGACAACCTGGGGCTCCAGGGACAAATGGTAACGCAGGGTCACCTGGACAACCTGGGGCCGTCGGGGACCCTGGGACCCAGGGGGCTTCGGGGGCACCTGGAAATAATGGAGCAGACGGAAGTTCAGGGTCTCCTGGAGTAATTGGAGCAGCAGGACCTGCAGGACCCCTAGGACCCGTGGGACCTGCTGGAGCCCCTGGTCAGCCGGGAGCACTAGGTACTCCTGGACAAGCAGGATCAAATGGAGCACCTGGAGCAACTGGACCAGCTGGAGCCTCTGGGTCCCTGGGACCTGCAGGATCACCCGGACCACGAGGAGATGCTGGACCCAATGGAGCCCCAGGGCCCAGTGGAGCAGCAGGACCAGCAGGTCCTAGAGGCAACCCAGGACCTGCTGGTCAAGCAGGCGCTGATGGGACAGCTGGACAGCCAGGCAGCCTGGGCCCAGCAGGGACCCCTGGGGGAGTAGGAGCGACAGGGTTCACTGGTCCCCAGGGAGCCATAGGCAGTGTAGGACAACCTGGTGCCTCAGGACAGGCTGGGGATACAGGAGCTCCTGGTGATCCTGGGACAGCTGGAAGCCAAGGACAGGCTGGAGTCCGAGGACAAGCTGGACTGTCTGGCAGTCCTGGAGCGGTGGGTGCTCCGGGATCAGCTGGACCAAATGGTTCTCCCGGACTACCAGGACCTCAAGGTGATCCTGGTAATGCTGGGACAGCAGGAGCTCCTGGAGTGCAAGGTGCACCTGGACAGAATGGAGCACAAGGTCCCCAAGGTGGAACAGGACTTCCGGGCCCAGCAGGTGGATCTGGAGGACCTGGACCAGCAGGACCAGCTGGTCCATCAGGACCAGCAGGACCACAAGGACTTGCAGGAGCAAAGGGAAGTCCTGGATCCCAAGGACAACCTGGTACAAATGGATCCCCTGGAGCAGCTGGAGCGTCAGGTGATGCTGGAGCTCCTGGACAGCCTGGAGCTGCAGGCAGTCAGGGACCTGCAGGACCTAAAGGACAGCCGGGTAGTCCTGGACCTGATGGGACTCCCGGAGCTTCAGGAAGTCCTGGCCCTGCTGGATCACCGGGTGCATCAGGACAAGCAGGACCAGCAGGACCTCTAGGAGCTCCAGGTACTCCAGGTCAAGCTGGAGCAGTAGGGCCTCAAGGACCCGCAGGGGACACAGGTCCATCAGGAACCAGTGGACAGAAGGGACCCAAGGGCAGCATAGGTCCAGCTGGACCAGATGGAAGCGTTGGACCAGCAGGTCAAGCAGGATCTCCAGGATTAGCGGGAGACGTAGGACAAGCTGGGAATCCAGGACCAATTGGTCAGCCTGGAAATCAAGGAGATGCTGGCACACCAGGACCAGCAGGATCAAATGCATCACCTGGGCCAGCTGGTCCCATAGGACCTGCTGGACTTCCGGGTACTCGTGGAGGTGCTGGAGCTCCTGGGGCTGTGGGAAGTCCGGGACCAAATGGTGCTGCAGGTGCTCAAGGTGCTACAGGGCCTCAAGGACAGGCCGGACCTGATGGAACCCCAGGCTCTAGTGGTACTCCAGGACAAGCAGGACAGCAAGGACCCCGTGGTGACAATGGGGACACAGGTTCTGCTGGGACGCCTGGAAATGCTGGGACCCCTGGATCACCAGGACCTCAGGGTGCAAGCGGTACCCCAGGTCAACCAGGAGACACAGGGGCTCCGGGACAACAAGGAGCCTCAGGGCAGCCAGGTCCTCTGGGACCAGCTGGTCCTGCAGGGGCCCTGGGTCCTATTGGAGACAATGGACCCCAGGGACAACCAGGGCCTGCAGGGAGTAGTGGAAGCCCAGGGACAGCAGGAGCACCAGGGGCCAGGGGATTAGATGGAGCACCTGGTCAAGCTGGGGGTGCTGGTACACCGGGTGCTGCTGGACCGATTGGACCCAAGGGTCAGATTGGTCAGCCCGGGAACCCTGGGGCACAAGGAACGGCCGGAAGTCCTGGACTGTCAGGTTCCCCTGGAGCAGCAGGACCTGATGGTCAAGCTGGAGACCCAGGACCACAAGGACCAAATGGTCAACCAGGTGCCTCAGGACAACCAGGTCAGAATGGAGCCAATGGCCAGCCGGGTCAACAAGGTGCTTCTGGTCAGCCTGGAGCCGTGGGACAACCAGGACCTAATGGTCAGAACGGTTCACCTGGAGCGACAGGTCAGCCGGGGACAGCTGGTCAGCCTGGGTCCCTCGGTGGACCTGGTCTAGCGGGTCAACCTGGACCAGCCGGAGACAAGGGAACACCTGGTGCTGCTGGACCAATAGGTGCTCCAGGACAAGCTGGTTCTAGTGGAACACCTGGAGCACCAGGATTGATTGGACCCCAGGGAGCTGATGGAGCACCAGGACTGTTAGGAGAGCAGGGACTGGATGGGAACAGTGGAGCACCTGGAACAGACGGAGCTGTTGGTCTCCCTGGAGCCCAAGGACCCATTGGACAACCTGGTCCAGCTGGTCAGGACGGAACAGCAGGCACTCCAGGATCTCCCGGACCACGTGGAGATGCAGGCACTCCAGGATCAAACGGTCCTATTGGTGCTCCGGGACAAGATGGATCACCCGGGACTCCTGGACAAGCAGGCAGTCCTGGACTCCCAGGGGATGTGGGTCCAGCAGGAACACAAGGTCAGCCGGGACAAGCATGACCTCAGGGACCTGCTGGGGCTCGAGGGGATGCAGGGAATGTTGGGAGTCCAGGGCCTCAAGGATTACCTGGAGCAGCTGGGACCCCCGGACAAAGTGGAAGAGATGGTGCTGCTGGTGCTAGTGGACAGCCCGGAGCTAGCGGTGATCCGGGAGCCCCAGGAATGCAGGGGGCCACAGGAAGTCCAGGAACATTTGGTTCTTCCGGTTCAGTTGGATTTACGGGAACAACTGGAGATACTGGTGACACAGGACCAGCCGGACCTTTAGGACCAGCAGGACCCATAGGACCAACAGGACCATTGGGTGATGCTGGACCTGATGGTAGTCCAGGTCCTCAAGGAGCCTCTGGAACACCTGGAGCACCAGGTGCCAATGGTCAGCCAGGATCAGCCGGACCTAATGGCAGCCCAGGATCTCAAGGAGCGACAGGATTAACTGGACCTGCTGGAGGCATTGGACCCGCCGGTCAAGCAGGGTCCCAGGGTCAGGCTGGATCACCAGGACCAGCAGGTCAAGCTGGAGGGATTGGTCCTGCAGGTCCTGCCGGTCAGCAAGGGCCTAGTGGGACCCCAGGGGCCCAAGGGGCTTCTGGAGCACCAGGACCTGCTGGAGCTATTGGACCCGCCGGTCAAGCAGGATCTGTTGGTGATGCTGGTGCTCAAGGGGCCCCAGGAAACCAGGGGCAGCCCGGGTCAGCGGGACAAGTAGGAGCACCAGGGCTTGATGGTCAGCCGGGATCCCCAGGACAAGCTGGGCCTCAAGGGGCACCAGGGGCATCGGGAGACCCTGGACCTGCTGGGAATCCTGGAACAAATGGAGCGCCAGGAGCTTCTGGTCCCGCTGGTCAGCCAGGACTACGAGGTGGTGTAGGACCAGCAGGACCAGCTGGTCCTCTAGGACAACCTGGTCCTAGCGGACAGGCAGGGGCCTCAGGACCAAGTGGTCCCTCAGGAGCTATTGGTCTAGCAGGAGCCACAGGAGACGTTGGACCAAGTGGACCTGCTGGGAACCCTGGACAACCAGGACCTCAGGGTCCCAGAGGAGATCCAGGGACAGATGGAAGTCCAGGAGCTTCTGGATCCCCTGGTGCACCAGGACAGCCTGGTCCTAATGGAGATCTAGGAGACCCTGGATCCCCTGGAGGTCCTGGATCCCCGGGACCTGCTGGTCCTGCTGGGCAACGAGGTAATGCGGGCCCAGCAGGAGCAGCTGGTCCTAGAGGGAATGATGGAGCTCCAGGTCCCGCTGGAGGAGTAGGACCAGCTGGTCCTCAAGGTCCTCGAGGAGATGTGGGTCTGTCTGGACCCTCTGGTAACCCAGGCACACCCGGACAACAGGGAGCATCAGGACTTCCCGGTCAAGCAGGACAGCCAGGATCAAATGGTCAGCCAGGACCAGTAGGACAACCAGGACAGCCTGGACAGGCTGGATCACCAGGACCTAGAGGAGATGTGGGAACACAGGGAGCACCAGGAGGTCCTGGACCTGCTGGAGCTCCAGGGGCCTCTGGAGACAATGGACCTAACGGAGCAAGTGGTGCCCCGGGTACGCCAGGACCTGCTGGAGCCACTGGTCAGCGAGGACCTGCTGGTGCTTCAGGTCAGCCTGGTCAGGCTGGGTCCATAGGACCTGCTGGACCACAGGGTCAACCAGGGACACCAGGGAATGGAAATCCTGGAGCTCAAGGACCTCGGGGACCAGCAGGACCTGATGGAAGTCCAGGACAACCTGGACAAGCTGGGGATGTTGGACTGCCAGGACCTTCTGGAGCAAGTGGTCTACCGGGAGCGGCTGGACAGCCTGGGACACCTGGAGCAAGTGGAGCGCCTGGAGATAATGGAACACCTGGAACACCGGGTGCCAATGGTCAGCCAGGATCAGCTGGACCAAGAGGTCAGACTGGTCCAGCGGGACCAAATGGTCAGCCTGGAGCAGTTGGTCCCTCAGGACAAGCAGGGGATATAGGACTGCCAGGACCAGCAGGACAAGTTGGTCCTGCTGGCAATAATGGTTCTCCAGGACCCGCCGGAAATGCTGGAGCTCCTGGACCTAATGGAGACCTTGGACCAGCTGGTCCTGCTGGTCCCATAGGAGGACCAGGTCCTGCAGGAGCGTCAGGTCAGCCAGGACCAGCTGGTCCCAGAGGACAACCCGGCACTGCAGGGGACGCTGGTGACACTGGTGCACCCGGACAAGCCGGATCGATAGGACAACCGGGACCAGATGGACTCCCTGGAGCCAAAGGTCCTGCTGGACAGATTGGAGATGCCGGAGCTAATGGAGACCAAGGACTAGCCGGGGCACCTGGAAGCCCTGGGACCCCTGGACAGAGGGGAGCCCCTGGAGCACTTGGACCAGCTGGATCAGCAGGGACACCAGGACAAGCTGGAGCTACTGGTAATCCAGGACAGCAAGGGGATCAAGGAGCACCGGGTCCTGCTGGACCACGTGGCTCTCCTGGGACTGCTGGTCCTAAGGGACCCAAAGGAAACGCTGGGGGTCCGGGACAGGCAGGACAGGATGGACAGCCTGGAGACGTAGGGAGTCCTGGAGTACAAGGAGCTGCTGGTCCTGTGGGAGCAAGTGGGACACCAGGAACACCAGGAGCAAATGGTCAAGCTGGTCAAGCAGGACCCAGTGGTCCCATAGGACTTCCTGGTCCTGCTGGAACTCCAGGAGCATCAGGGACCCCAGGTCAACCTGGAACCCCAGGAACAGATGGAGCCCCTGGTACAGCTGGTAGCAGTGGACCTGCAGGAGCTCCTGGAACCCCTGGAACTCAAGGAGTACCAGGCACAGCAGGAGACACAGGATTCTCTGGACCAAGTGGAGCGCCAGGTCCCCAAGGAGCAGTAGGGGCTCCAGGGACCGCAGGACAGATTGGACTTCCTGGAGCGTCAGGACAACCAGGAGATGCAGGCACTCCAGGGACTCCAGGTGGTCCTGGTCCTCAAGGACAACAGGGACCACGTGGTCAAGCCGGTCCCAATGGTCAGCCTGGTCCTAATGGGAATGACGGACCACTAGGAGACCCAGGACCAGCAGGATCCAATGGACCCCAGGGAGACAATGGTCTGCCAGGAGCAGCGGGTCCACCAGGACAACTTGGTCCCGCTGGGTCTCCGGGACCATCCGGAGCTAATGGACAGCCTGGAAGCATTGGTGCTCCAGGACCAGCGGGAACCCCAGGGACACCAGGACAACAAGGATCACCCGGTACAGCTGGAGCAAATGGACAGCCGGGATCACAAGGAGCTAGTGGTACTCCTGGAAATGCAGGACCACAAGGTCCTAATGGAGACCGAGGTGCTCCAGGAGCTAATGGGACTCCAGGGACACCAGGATCACTGGGACCTACAGGAAGTCCTGGTCTTGCAGGACCACAAGGTCCTCAAGGACCTCAAGGAACACCTGGGGCGAGTGGAGATGTAGGGTTAGCAGGAGATACTGGAGACCCAGGACCAGCAGGACCCAATGGTCAGCCCGGAGCAATTGGTCCTCAGGGAAATGCAGGCAGTCCAGGTCTGGCAGGTGTGGATGGGTCCATAGGACCAGCAGGACCTCAAGGACAACGTGGACCAGCTGGTCTTCAAGGAGCACCAGGCAATGATGGATCACCTGGTGATGCTGGTACTCCAGGGACTGCAGGTCAGCCTGGGTCTCAGGGACCAGCCGGGAGTCCTGGTGCCTCTGGACCTGCTGGTCTGGCTGGGTCCCCTGGTCAGAGAGGAGATGTTGGTCCTAATGGCAACCCAGGGCAAGTAGGTCCTGCAGGGGCACAAGGAGCTACTGGTCCCACTGGGATCACTGGGGCAACAGGACTCATAGGACCTTCAGGATCACCTGGTCAAAATGGAGCCATAGGAGATCAAGGGAGAGCGGGAGCTACTGGTCTTCCAGGTCCTAGAGGACCAAATGGTCAGGACGGAAGTGCAGGACCTAAGGGAGACCTTGGTGACCCAGGAACTCCTGGTACTCAAGGTCAGCCTGGAGCAGCGGGTCCTGCTGGACCAAAAGGAAATGCTGGTAATGCTGGGACACCAGGTACCAATGGACAACCAGGTGCTACAGGTCCAGCTGGAGCAAGTGGTACTCCCGGTGCAAATGGGTCTCCAGGCCTACCTGGACCAGATGGAGCGAGTGGCCCAGCTGGTCCAGCAGGGACTCCAGGACAAGCAGGACAGCCAGGACCTCGTGGACAGGCCGGATCAAGAGGTGATGCTGGTAACCCAGGAGCACCTGGGGCGAATGGACCTAATGGTCAGCCTGGAACAGCTGGTCAACCTGGTACACCTGGTAGTGCTGGTCCTAAGGGATCTGCTGGTGCTTCTGGTACACCAGGGGCTGCTGGACCTATCGGTAACCCTGGTCCGGCTGGTAACAATGGATCTCCAGGACAGATCGGTGCACCAGGACCAGCAGGAGCCCCTGGCTCCCAGGGACAGAATGGGGCACCATGGGCTAAGGGTGACCCCGGGGCGGCTGGACAGCGTGGTGGTGCTGGAGACGTAGGACCCATTGGGCCGACAGGTAACACAGGTCAACCAGGACCAATTGGTCCTGCAGGGGCATCAGGAGATCCTGGTCCTGCTGGAGCAAGTGGATCACCGGGACCAGCAGGACAAGTTGGAGCTGTGGGTGCCCCAGGCCTGCAGGGCCAACAAGGCAGTGCTGGGGTGACGGGACCTAATGGTGCTGCGGGTAATCCTGGACCGGCTGGACAGCCTGGACAGCCTGTAACTCAGGGAGCTCCAGGGGCAAGAGGGACACCTGGAACTGATGGCTCACCTGGAACTAATGGACAGCCTGGGGACATAGGACTTCCGGGAGTGCAAGGATCAGTAGGACCAGCAGGACCTGCAGGACAAGCTGGACAAGCTGGAAACAATGGGGCTCCAGGGCCAAAGGGAGCCATAGGTTCACCAGGTAATGCTGGTCAAGCGGGTCAAGCAGGCCAGCCGGGTCAGAAAGGTGACCCAGGGGCACAAGGAGCCAGTGGTCAAGCTGGCGCCCCAGGGACAGCAGGACAACCAGGACCAAGAGGTCCCACAGGAGACCGAGGGGCTCCGGGTCCTAATGGACAGAATGGGTCTCCTGGTAACATAGGAAGTCCTGGAGTACCTGGAGACAATGGATCCCCTGGAGCAGCAGGGCAACCTGGAGCGGCAGGGACACCTGGAACTGCTGGACAGCCTGGGGATAATGGACCTGCTGGGGACACGGGCCCTGCGGGTCAACCTGGTTCCCCTGGAACTGCTGGACAGCCTGGATCTAGGGGTCCTGATGGAGTCCAAGGTCAACCCGGTACACCAGGAACAGCAGGAGCACGAGGTCCAGCAGGACAAGCAGGACCTGCTGGTCCTGATGGAACTCTAGGAGCACCAGGGGACCCTGGAGCTTCCGGTAGCCCTGGCTTAGCTGGGAACAATGGAGCACCGGGAGCTACAGGTCCAGCTGGAGGAATAGGTCCAGCAGGAAGTCCTGGTCAGCGTGGAACACCTGGAGCTAGAGGAAGTCCTGGAGTGATTGGAGATGTAGGATTTACTGGAGGCACCGGACCCGCTGGAGATCTTGGTGATGCTGGACAGCCTGGTTCAGCTGGTCAGCCTGGACCTAATGGTCAAGCTGGTCAACCAGGAACACCAGGGACTGCAGGTCAACCAGGTCAAAGAGGTCAACCTGGTGCGGCAGGACCTCAGGGTCCAAATGGACCAGCAGGACAACCAGGACCACCAGGGTCTCAAGGACCACAAGGACAGAGGGGAGACATTGGACTGAGTGGAGACGTGGGACCAGCTGGACCTAGTGGATCTAATGGAGCTCCAGGTGCAAGTGGTCTGCCTGGGGATGCTGGAGCGAGGGGAGGCCCAGGACCAGCAGGACCTGCAGGCACTCCAGGACAGCCTGGGAGTGCTGGTAACACAGGGGATGCTGGACAACAAGGACCTGCAGGACCCAGGGGAGACCCAGGACCTGCTGGTAATCCAGGACAACCAGGATCACCTGGTCAGGCAGGTGCTAGAGGAAACAATGGAGCCCCTGGAGCGGCAGGACCCAATGGACCCAATGGACAGCGAGGTTCTCCGGGCCCCAGGGGCAACGCAGGACCTGATGGAAATGCGGGACAACCAGGACAACAAGGTCTAGCAGGAGAAAGTGGAATCCCTGGAATAACTGGAGCTACTGGAGGGACAGGTCAGAATGGAGACCCAGGGGCTCAAGGGGTCCCGGGTCCTAATGGATTGACAGGACCAGTAGGACAACCTGGTCTCTCTGGAGCTGTAGGAGGTCCTGGTCCTGCAGGACAAGCAGGACAGCCAGGATCAGCTGGTCCTGCTGGTCAGCCTGGAGGACCTGGTCCTGCTGGGCAGCCGGGACCTAAAGGACAGCCTGGTACTCCAGGACAAGCTGGACAAATTGGATCACCTGGTGCAAGTGGTCAGCCAGGACAAGCAGGGAACCCAGGGGACATTGGTCCTAGTGGTCCTAATGGAGCAGCAGGACCAGCAGGATCACCAGGACCAGGTGGAGCACCAGGAGGTCCTGGTCCTGCAGGGAATAATGGAGCCCCGGGATCAATTGGTCTACCAGGTGATGCCGGCACGGTGGGTAATCCTGGTAACAACGGGGCAGCAGGACAGCCTGGAGCTGCTGGTGCTCCTGGTGTGGCGGGTTCAAGGGGAACAGATGGACGTCCTGGTACCCCGGGACAGATTGGAGACCAAGGACCAGCTGGTACACCAGGGCAGAGAGGTACCCCAGGACAACCAGGAACAGCCGGGCAACCAGGACCCTCTGGTAGTCCTGGACCTCAAGGAGCGCCTGGGGATGCAGGGTCACAAGGTCCACAGGGACCAAGAGGAAGTCCAGGCACTCAGGGATCTCCAGGTCAAGCCGGCACTCCAGGATCCCAAGGACCTCGTGGTCAGCCTGGCTCTGCAGGGCCCCAGGGAGCCAGTGGATCAGCTGGACCAGATGGTCAGCCTGGCAATCCAGGGACTCAGGGCTCTCCTGGTCCAATTGGTGCAGCTGGACAAAGAGGGACTCCAGGATCAAATGGAGCATCAGGTCCTGCTGGGCAGGTTGGAGACACTGGTGCAGTAGGACCACTAGGACCACAAGGTCCTCAAGGACAGAGAGGGTCTAATGGGGATGTAGGAGACCCAGGACCTGCTGGGACGAATGGCAGTCCAGGCTTAGCTGGACCTAATGGTCAACCAGGTCAACCAGGGGTCATAGGTCAACCAGGTCAGCCGGGAGGTCAAGGAGCAAGTGGAGCACCTGGTCCAGCTGGAAATGCAGGTGATCCAGGGACAGATGGAGCACCAGGACAAGCAGGACCTCAGGGACAAAGAGGGGATCAAGGCAGTCCAGGAGTCCCCGGGGCATCAGGACAGCCTGGACCTGCAGGCACGAGGGGAAGTCCCGGAGATGTTGGAGATACAGGTGCTGCAGGTACTCCTGGTGCTTCTGGAGCTCCAGGTGACACGGGATCACCAGGGAATGCAGGACCTCCTGGTAACCCAGGAAGTGCTGGACAGTCCGGACCTGCATGACAGCGAGGTCAACCAGGATTAGCTGGGGCTCCTGGTCCTGCAGGGGCGTCAGGACCAGCAGGTAGTGTGGGAGCACCAGGACCAAGGGGGGACAATGGTCAGCCGGGTACGGCAGGTCAAGCAGGTCCTGCTGGAGACCAGGGGGACACTGGGGACCCAGGACCATCTGGTCCAGCAGGACAACGTGGTCCAGCAGGACCAAGAGGACAAGCAGGACCAGCAGGACAGCCAGGACCTAATGGTGCTCAGGGAGCTAGTGGTAGTGCGGGACCTAATGGACAACCTGGATCTGCAGGACCAAGAGGTCTTCAAGGAGCGAGTGGAGATCCAGGACCAAGTGGGGCACCAGGACCTGATGGAAATGCAGGACCTGATGGAAGTATTGGAAGCCCTGGTCAAGCCGGACCCGCTGGTAGTCCAGGACAAGCCGGAGCCAGAGGGTCCCCGGGACCAGCCGGACCAGATGGAGCGTCTGGAGATCCTGGACCAGCAGGAGGCCCTGGTCCTCAGGGACCAGCAGGATTATCAGGATCACCTGGACCCGTGGGAGCGCCTGGTCTAGCTGGAGTTGGTGGAGCAATAGGTGCTCCGGGTGCTCAGGGAGATCAAGGACTTCAAGGACCAGCTGGTCCTACTGGAAACCCAGGATCACCTGGTCCTTCTGGACAGCCGGGACAACCAGGAGACAATGGAGTGAATGGATCTCCTGGAGTTAATGGATCACCAGGACAGAATGGACAACCAGGTACTGCAGGACCCAGGGGAGCTACAGGACCAGCTGGGAACCCTGGTCCTAATGGGTCCCCGGGTCAAGCTGGTCAGCCTGGACCAGCAGGAGATGCAGGTCCTGCAGGTGCACCAGGATCTAATGGAGGACCAGGACCTGCTGGAGCAATTGGTCCTCAAGGTGATATAGGACCAAGTGGTCCTGCTGGACCTCAAGGACCTCCAGGAATAAGCTCTCAGCCCGGTGCACGAGGAGAGCCTGGAGCAATAGGAAGCACTGGTCCCACGGGTCCCGCTGGGTCTCCAGGACCAGCTGGAATACGTGGAGCGGTTGGAATTATTGGATCAGTGGGAGCAATAGGACCCGTAGGAGCTCCAGGTCCTGGTGGATCAACTGGCGCTATGGGACCATCTGGCCCTGCAGGTCCTCAAGGTCCTAAGGGTGATGCTGGTCCTGCTGGGGACAGAGGATCACCTGGATCAAGGGGATCTGATGGAACTCCTGGAACACCAGGAGCCAGTGGGCAGCCAGGGGCTAAGGGTCTAGCGGGAGATGTAGGAGTGATTGGAGCCCCAGGACTTGCTGGGACTCCAGGGACCCAAGGACCTCGTGGAGACTTAGGGTCTCCAGGTCCAGCAGGACCAAACGGTGACGTGGGTCTACCAGGTGAGTCCGGACAACCAGGAGGCACTGGTCTCCCGGGTCAGAACGGAAACCCAGGAGCCTCGGGATCACCAGGTCCTGCAGGGGCTCCAGGGTCTCGGGGGTTGACAGGGGCCACGGGAGGGAAAGGCAACATTGGATCACCTGGACCAGCGGGACAGCCAGGACCAAATGGACCAGCTGGGTCACCAGGCCCATTAGGACAACCAGGACCTAATGGAGCAGCGGGAGTAGCAGGAGACAGAGGAGACCCAGGACCACAAGGTCCTAATGGTCAGCCTGGTCAACCTGGTCAACTAGGACCAGCAGGAGCTGTTGGTCTGCCAGGATCACCAGGATCTGCAGGACCAAATGGTCCCGTAGGATCACCTGGTCCTAATGGACAAGCTGGTCCTGCAGGTGACAGAGGAGACCCGGGAACAAGAGGTAACCCAGGTCAACCAGGACCCAAGGGTCAGATTGGAGGAGTGGGTGCCCCTGGACAGGCAGGACAGCCTGGAGCTAATGGACAACCAGGACCTGCTGGTAATGTTGGCTCACCTGGTCAAGCAGGAAGTCCTGGACCTGCTGGTCCTTCAGGGCAGAGAGGACAGCCTGGACTTAGTGGAACACGTGGAACAACCGGAGCAACGGGTCAGCCAGGACCAAATGGAAGTCCTGGAACTGCTGGGTCATCAGGAGTCGCTGGGCAGGCAGGACCAGCTGGTCCTAGAGGGGACCCTGGGACCCAAGGAGCACCTGGTGCAGCAGGACCACGGGGACCAAATGGTTCACCAGGTTCATCAGGAGCACCGGGACCAAGAGGTGATGCTGGACCCCAGGGTGCTGCCGGGGCAGCAGGTCCAGCAGGACCTCAAGGTGGTCCTGGAGATATTGGAGACCCAGGACCTGCTGGGGACACAGGACCCTCTGGTCAAGTGGGTCAACCTGGAGCGAATGGAGTCCCTGGAGATATTGGACAACCAGGATCAGCGGGACCAAGAGGACCAGCGGGACCAAGAGGTCAACCTGGACTTACAGGAGAAGTAGGACTTGTGGGATCTTCAGGGCCAGCCGGGGATCCAGGACCGGCTGGGGTCCAAGGTGTTAATGGACCTCCCGGAGGAACGGGTGCATCAGGACCAATCGGAGGACCAGGACCACTAGGATCAGCAGGACCAGCTGGCCCAGCCGGTGTGAGAGGGATTACTGGAGCCACAGGACTGCCAGGACCTCGTGGTGATATTGGCTCCCCGGGATCAGCTGGAGGCATTGGGACACCAGGGCAGCCTGGATTACCTGGAGCTAATGGATCCCCGGGACAGAAAGGTGCTAGAGGACCATCGGGATCTTTGGGTCCTGCTGGACAAAATGGAGCACCGGGTGCCCCTGGAGACACCGGGGGTCCGGGACCAAAAGGAGATCGAGGTGGTCCTGGATTGCAAGGATCTGTAGGACCAAGTGGTCCTCAAGGAGCTACTGGTCCTGCTGGTGATGTTGGAAGTTCTGGACCATCAGGACCACTGGGTCCGCAAGGGGCAACAGGGAACCCTGGACCTGCTGGACCAAATGGTCATAATGGTCCTCGAGGCGCTTCAGGACCAGCAGGACCAAATGGTGATGTAGGACCAGCTGGACCTCAAGGACAGGCAGGACCAGGCGGACCAAGGGGTGCTCCTGGTCCAAGAGGTCCTACAGGAGCGACAGGTGGTTCAGGCTCTCCAGGACCTCAGGGTAATCGTGGACCAAGTGGTCCTGTAGGACCTTTAGGACCTAACGGAACGGCTGGTCCTGTTGGAGCTCAAGGACCTGTAGGACAGAAAGGTATTCCTGGATTGGCTGGCGAGGGTGGAGTGCCTGGAAACACCGGAGCCCCAGGACCTATAGGACCCACTGGTCCATTAGGAGATCCTGGAACACCTGGAGTAAATGGAGGCCCAGGACCTGATGGTCAACCAGGTCAACCTGGTCCCCAAGGAGACCGAGGGGCTCAAGGCACTGCTGGACCCTCCGGGGCGTCAGGATCTCCTGGATTGCCTGGTCCTGTAGGCAACAATGGACTCGCTGGATTCCCTGGACCTAATGGGGCTCCGGGACCTGCTGGACCTGCTGGTCCGATTGGAGGACCAGGACCCCAAGGACAGCCAGGATTACCAGGTGCTCCCGGGACATCAGGGACAGGTGGAGGTATTGGGCCAGTTGGGCCCACGGGACCTATAGGCAATAGAGGAGTAGGAGGAGCTACTGGAGCGTCTGGGCAGCCAGGTGCTTCCGGTCAGCCTGGAGGACCAGGACCAAGGGGAGATCAAGGCTTGACGGGAGAGCAAGGGACTCCTGGCAACACAGGACCGTCAGGACCCGCTGGGGATAAAGGAGACGCTGGATCCCCTGGAGTGCAAGGACCTCCTGGAGATAGAGGAGCTTCAGGAGGATCAGGACCTGCTGGACCTGCAGGAGATATTGGACCACCAGGACAAATGGGACTTCCTGGTCCCTCTGGACCTACTGGAGCTACAGGACTACCAGGACCTCTGGGAGAACAAGGATTTGCTGGACCAACGGGACTGAATGGAGAAGGTGGGACTCCAGGACGGACTGGAGCAACGGGACCTCAGGGATCAGCTGGTGAAGTGGGATCAACTGGTTTGTTTGGAGAGGCTGGTAGACCTGGAGATTCAGGAGCGACTGGAAGCACGGGACCTCGTGGAGATCCAGGAAGTCAAGGATCACCAGGACTCCGTGGTGCTCCCGGAGTGAGTGGAGTCATTGGAGCACCAGGACAAGTTGGATCTAGAGGTGATAATGGAGTCAATGGAGCACCGGGACCAAAGGGTCCATCAGGATCATCAGGGTCTCCAGGTCCTGTGGGACAAGCCGGATTGCCTGGAGGACCAGGACCTCAGGGATCTATAGGTCAGCCAGGACCAAGTGGCGATGTGGGACCTCCTGGTCCTGTAGGTCAGCCGGGACCTCAAGGTCCTCAAGGAGGCAATGGTACAGATGGTCTGGTAGGGTTCACGGGTCAGCCGGGTCAGAGAGGTCAGACTGGTAGAACAGGTCTCCGTGGAGAGAGTGGAAGTCCTGGATCAACAGGACCACCAGGACCAGTGGGTCCTTCAGGACCTCCTGGTGATCTTGGTGGTAAGGGAGCGACAGGTCTTCCAGGGCCTAAAGGTGGTCCAGGCCCAGTAGGACCAAATGGTCTTCAAGGAACTGCTGGATCACCAGGTGGATCTGGAACAACAGGAGATCCTGGCCAGGGAGGAGAGCCCGGGTTCACTGGGGCTACTGGAGGTCCTGGACTCCAGGGGATTAAGGGTGAGCTTGGATTTATTGGACAAAAAGGTCCTCGGGGTTCTCTTGGTCTGCCAGGACCTGCAGGACCTACTGGACCAGCTGGTCCTAGTGGAACGTTAGGAAACCCAGGTTCTCCTGGCGAGCCAGGTATTCGTGGAGCAACTGGAAATCCTGGACAGAACGGGACAGCAGGACCACCAGGTCCTTCAGGACCAAGAGGTCTTCCGGGGGCGACAGGTATAATAGGTCTGCCAGGGTCCACTGGGCAAGTAGGGGACATTGGACAACCAGGACAGCAGGGATTGGCTGGGGCACGGGGACCTGCTGGTCCACTAGGACCTATTGGTCAAAGTGGTCCTCAAGGTCCCAGAGGATCAAACGGTCAGCCAGGTCTCACTGGTGCAACTGGAATAGTGGGACCTGCAGGACCTCCAGGATCAAGAGGGAACTCTGGGCTGCAAGGACTACCAGGAGCTCCAGGACCTATTGGTCCCATAGGGGGTCAAGGTGGACGAGGTGCTAATGGTCTGCCTGGTCTATCAGGGGCTCCAGGGACAACGGGGGCCACAGGTCAAGGAGGAGACACAGGAGGTGTGGGACCAGTGGGTCCTGTCTGTAGACCAGGATTGACTGGAGAGATTGGGGTCCCAGGGACAGGACCACCAGGAGCGCCTGGTCCCGCAGGTCCCCGAGGAATTTCGGGGCCATTTGGATTGACAGGTGCGTCTGGAGCAACTGGAGATGTTGGACAGAGAGGTGGAATTGGAGAAAATGGAATCCCAGGATTACCAGGACCTGCTGGACCAACAGGTCCTCCAGGTGATCTGGGACTTAGAGGAAGTCAAGGATTACGTGGAGAACCTGGATTTACTGGAGCCACAGGTCCCGTAGGACAGCAAGGATCAAGGGGAGAATTTGGTCCTCCAGGATCAGTTGGAGCTAGTGGCATTGATGGACCTGCTGGAGATATTGGATCACCTGGACCACAAGGTCAAGCTTGACCATTTGGTCCTCAAGGACCTGATGGAGGAACAGGTCCTGTTGGACCAACTGGTCCTATTGGATTGAGAGGAGCTATTGGGAGCAGTGGTCCGACTGGAGCGAGTGGAAATACAGGACCTCAAGGACCAAGGGGAGAGTTTGGAGCACCAGGTAGTCGTGGTGAACCTGGAGTTGTAGGACTAGCAGGGAATACAGGTCCTATTGGACCCATTGGACAAAATGGACCCGCAGGACCTCAAGGTATTCAAGGGGTCAAAGGAGACATTGGACAAGTAGGACCACCGGGATCTGTTGGTCTACAGGGACCACTTGGACCAATAGGTGTTCCGGGACCAAGTGGTAACATTGGAGAAATAGGACCAATTGGACCACCGGGATCACCTGGTGTGCCTGGACCAATAGGAGCTATTGGTCCTCAGGGTATCTTAGGACCACGAGGTTTTATTGGTCAGCCTGGTCCTATAGGACCACTTGGACCAGTTGGACAGAAAGGACAAGTTGGACAGATAGGACCAGCAGGACCCAATGGAGTCCAGGGTATTGTTGGTCCAAGGGGTCCAACTGGTGCAACCGGTGGTGTAGGTCCTTCTGGTCCATATGGTCCCCCTGGTGCAACAGGTACGCCTGGTATTCCAGGACCGACTGGTGACATTGGGTCAATAGGCCCAGCAGGACCACTAGGACCAGCAGGACCTGCTGGAAACCCTGGATCTGTTGGACAGCAAGGACAGCAAGGTGAACCTGGACAACTGGGACTTAAAGGACCAAGAGGGTTCCCTGGTCCAACTGGCTTCACAGGTCCTGTAGGTTCTCTTGGACCACCTGGACCACGTGGACCATTTGGTCCTCAAGGACCTGTTGGACCGATTGGAAACCCTGGTATCCGTGGACAGCAAGGTCCTCAGGGTCCAGCAGGAGCAACAGGACCTGCAGGACCATCAGGTCCTCCTGGACAGTTTGGTAATGTAGGACAACCTGGTAACACAGGAGCAGTTGGGCCTGCAGGGTCTACAGGGTCGTACGGTGACCTGGGTCTGGTGGGGGCTCAAGGAAGACCTGGTCTCTCGGGGCTACCAGGACCTCAGGGGAACAGAGGTGACCCTGGATCAATTGGAAACGATGGACCCCTGGGACCCCTAGGTAATACTGGAGTGACTGGAGGACAAGGTGTTGTGGGACCACAAGGAAGAGCTGGAGTACAAGGACCCCCTGGATCTACAGGGGCTACAGGACTCCAGGGATCCATTGGAGCTATTGGAAACAATGGGATAAATGGACCACCTGGACAAAATGGATACACAGGAGCGACAGGAGGCATTGGAGCAACAGGAGCAACAGGTCCTGAAGGTCCTGTCCTTGGAACAGGCGCAACTGGAGCTACCGGAGTGGTCGGGAGACCAGGAGCAACAGGAGGGACGGGATATGTGGGGTACTTTGGACAGAATGGAGTGAGGGGTCCTCAGGGATTCACGGGGGCTTCTGGTGGCATTGGATTCACAGGAGCTACTGGTCCAACAGGTCAGAATGGTTTCACCGGTGCGACTGGTGCCTCAGGGGACACAGGGTCATCAGGTAACACAGGCCCCACGGGTGTGAGGGGACCTGCTGGTCCACCTGGGGGTGTGGGGGCTGGATTTGCTGCCTTGCAGAGTAACTTTGAAGAGGCCGCCCAGATGTCAGCCGACCACCTCCTTGACCTTTCCTCAGCTGACACCATGTTGAACACCATTACCATAGCTCTCATCACGTGGGCTGTGGCTGTCACCATTGCTATAGCCATCATGGTGGCCGTGGTGGCACGACGACTGAGAATGTTAAGAGCACGTGCCAGGAGACTAGCTGACAGACAGACGTCCGACTACTATCCCTCAGGAGTGTCCGGAGTGTCCCACAAGTCCAGTGTGATAGACATGAGAGGAGAGCCGACTGACAGGCGTGATCTCTCCCTCGATGAGGATCTTGATGACCCTCCAGAACCAGAGGCTCCACGTCCAAACATTGGTGCGGCTACATTAGCGGCGCGACTAACAAACGTTATTCTACCTGATCACTTCAATGCTAATTTATAACAATTTTCATAACAAAACGATGTGAATAAGAGCCAGGTTGATTGTTGATATGACCGTGTACAGTGAGCTATGGTCATGTACCTTGAGGCTGTGTCTACATTGTGCCTCTGTGGCTGTTTGGCCATATTTGTTCAGGCTTTGTGGCTGTCTGTCTTGTGGCTTTCTGGCCATGTATCTTTTGGCTGTATATTCTAATACACTGTCATGTTTTCACTTGTATTTATTATGCAAATCATGGTTCAACATGGCATGTCGTCATGCCATACTCTCCTCTCTCTTTCTCTCTCTCTCTCTCTCTCTCTCTCTTTCTCTCTCACACACACACACACA
>Ga0170475_100618009_pt1 | contig 28051 bp, 23 predicted proteins | sample Soicark_Litter_5_FD_111474 | JGI IMG/M metagenome (GOLD analysis project Ga0170475, IMG submission 111474) | Avena fatua rhizosphere microbial communities from Hopland, California, USA. Combined Assembly of 48 SPs
CCAGAGAACAAGATCCTACCAAGCGAAGCAACCGGGGTAGCGGCAGCCAAACGGCCCGCGGTCGACAAAGTCACCCCAGTGCAAAGCAGCAAGTCGCATCATCCGACTCAAGAGCCACACCATCCAGCACGAGGTCCCCCGGCGGCGGACAAGCCCGACTGGATTTCATCAACTGGTCCACCACCATGCGGTCTTCGTCGAACACCTCGGCCAAGAAGCGGTGCTCCCTGTCGAACAAGAGGGCCCGGGGTGCATCGGCTGGGCCGAAAAAAAATCATGTACTTGGCTCGGAGCGAACGGTCCATCGGTTGTCTCGACATTCTTTGGTTCCAGATCGAATGTCATGCTACGGATGCGAGTTGAATTGCGACAGCAGCCACCGGCCGATGGTGCTGTGAGAAAACGCCCACAAGCCGAGTGACGGGCGTGTCAGGGGCGCGGCTTGTCCGGCGACTTCTGCTTCTGATAAGCCTCGTTCAGCGGAGGCCCGCGGTCGGTGTCCACTCGCCCTGCGACGATGTCGTCATGGGCTTGGCGCAATACGGGTTCCGGGCTTCTGTGCTGGCTGTCGGCCGATTCATCGCGCTCATGCGGCAGACGAGGCGCCGACTCCGGCACATCGGGCTTGCCCGTGCTGGATTGGACTGGCCTTGTCTGCCCCTGCGGCTTGTCAGCGGCCATGGCGTTGACCCGCGCCCGGCCGCCGGCTACCGCCGGCGCGTGGGCTGTCGTGCCGCCCGCCCCCCTTGCCACGGCGGGATTGGCGCAACGCCTTCGACTGGACCTCGTGCCGCGCTTCTTCGATCGCGGCATCGTCATAGAGGTGGAACGCCTCGATGTCGCCGGGATTTCGCACGCGGCCGTTGCCGATGTTCAGTTTCATGCAAGTCTCCAATATGAACAGCCGGCCCCGCCAGCACGTCGTGCCACAGGGCGCTGCCAAAAGATAGGACGTGAAACGTGGGTCGGCCTACGGCCAGATGCGCGACCTGTTGTAGGACATCGCCTGATTCGAGTGCTGTGCCCCACCTTCGTGGGGAACACCCGTCACGTTCAACTTGACTGCTTGAAGGCCATCACGGCCTGGTTGCGCAGGGTGCGCAGCAATGACAGTTCTTTCTCACCGAGCTCGATGCCCCCTGGTTCGGCCTTGTCTGCATAGATGAGGGCGAATGGCGCCCCTTTCATCAATAACGGCAGCAACAGAAACGCGGGGGCATTGACGGACTTGCGGTACCAGGCGGGCAGCCGCGCGACGATGCTGCCGGTCGTGGCGTCGGTGATGAGCGTGTCGGCGCCCTTCAGGCACACCGCGGTGAAGAGGTCGGGCGCCCCCCCGGGCGCCGGCTTGAGCGCCACCTTGAAACAGGCCGACACGGACTCGACGCCCGAGCCGAGCCCGAAACGGCCCGTGAGCATCTCGGTCTTGGGATCCCGCAGGCAGAAAACAATGCGTTGAAAGCCAAGGGCCCGCAGCATCGTCTCCAGGATCATGCGCAACACCTCGTTCAGCCGGAAGTCCTCGACCATCGTGTTGGTGATGTCCTGGATGCCGGCGGCAAGCATCGCCGCGGCGTTCTGCCCGGCATCGACCGACGCCGGAGCCCCCTCCCTCACGCTGGCTGCGTCATCAGCGACCGGCAGCGTCGCATGCAGCGCATGCTCAGCCAGACTGTCGTGAGACTCAGGCGACGCAGTGCCGTTGCCTTGCGACGCGAGCAGCCTTCGCATGGGTGAACCCGGTTGCGCCTGCAACCCCATCGCCCGGGCCAGTTCTGCGACCCGCTGCTGCGCCAGCACGGCAGCGGCCTGCATGTCGCGGGTACTGACACCCAGCACCCGGGTGTACTTCTCGGCCACCCGGGCAATGGCGGTGCTCGCCTGGCCAGGGTGGGCCTGAAGCAGCACATCGGTCACCTCGTTTGCGACAAACGCCACCCACCGCTGCCGCTCGCCCGGTTTGTCGGATCCGCGCTGCGGAACCTCGCCCATGGGCTTGCGCATGCACCGCTGCAGCCCGTCGGGCAGCCCCCAGGCCTTCGCGACGCCGAGTCCGAGGTCCTCAAAGCTCACGCCGAGCACCTTGAACGACACCGCGTCTTCACTCGACGCGTTCGAGGCCGGTTGCACGGGCATCGCGCGGAGGCTGCGCACCTGGCGGGCCTCTTCTGGAAAGTAGAACTCGGTGAGCAGACGGCCAAGGTTCTGAAACATCGCGCCAATGAAAGATTCCTCGCGGTCGCGGGTGGCCGTGCTCAGTTCGCTCGCGAGCGACCCGGCCATCAGTGACCGGAGGAATTCCTCTTTCAGCTGATTGGCGTGGGCCTTGTCGTGCATATGCTCCAGCAGCACGAGGCTGAGCGCCATGTTGCGGATGCCCGCAAAGCCGATCAGGGCCACGGCGCGCGAGACGGTGCTGATGCTGCCGCCGCCAGCTTGGCTGAAGTGCGCGGTGTTGACCATGCGCAGCAGCTTGTTCGTGAGCGCGACGTCCTTCAGGATCTCGCTCGACAGGCTTGCCAGGCTTTCGTTTTCCGAATTCGCCACGCGTTGAATGCGTCCCACGGAATCCGAGAGCGCCGGGAAATCGGTCTTGTGACGCATGCGGCGCAGCAGGAAATCCAGCGTGCCGCTGCCTCCGGCAGCCACGTCGGTGCTGTCGGGAGGATTGAGCCATTGCACGAGTGCATCGCGCAGTTCCAGGGCGCTGGCATGTCGCCGGGCCGGATCACGGGCCATGCCGCGCAGCACGATCGCCCGCAACGTGTCATCGACCTCGGGCGGCATGACATCGGGCAGTCGCAAATCCTCGTGGGCCACGCGATACATGGCACGGTACGCATCGCGTTCGGCGATCATCGGACGCCCGGACACCAGTTCGGCCAGCACAAGGGCGGCGGAAAAGACGTCCATCGCCGGGGCCGGCTTGACCCCCTGCGTGGCCTCCGGCGACAAATAGCCCGGCGTGCCCACCACCTGCTGGTTCGCCGCATCGGTGACCCGTGCGGCGATGCCGAAATCCATCACGCGCGGACGGCCCTGGTCGTCGAGCAGGATGTTCGACGGCTTGAGATCCCGGTGCACCACCCCGGCGGCATGCGCCACCTGCAATGCATCAAGCACCTGCACCATCAGTTGCGTGGCCTCCCGGGCCGGCATCGGTCCGTTGGCCTTCAGGCGCTCGGTCAGCGTGCCGCCGGCGACATATTCGAATACGAGGTACGCCTGGTGCTCATGCACGTCTGCCTCGAACAACGGCACGATGTGGGGGTGGTTGAGCCGGCTGACACTGCGAGCTTCCTGCAGCCACGGGTTCACCGCATTGGCCGTTGCACCCGCATGCATCAGCTTGACGGCCACCTCGCGCTCCAGGCGCGGGTCAAACGCCAGCCAGACGGTGGCCTGTGCGCCGCGGCCGAGTTGGCGGCGCAACTCGAATCGACCGAGCATCTGGGCAGTGACAGGGGCAAGAGAGGCCATGTGCAGTCGCCAGTAGGCGTTCGGGATGGGGCGTCAATGCGGGTTGCGCGCGGCCAGCGACCGGGCGAATGCGGACACGGCCGCCGGCTCCAACCCGGACTCGGGCTCCGACGCAGGTGGCGAAGCGGCAGCCGATGGGGGCGCTGAAGCCGGCGAGGCGCTTCGCGCGGGAGCCCCGGTCGCAACGGCCTTCAGCGCAGCACGCGCAGCTTGCAGCGCTTCGCCAATCTCGCGTGGAGAAACCTCCAGCACGCGCGAATAGCGCTGTGCCACGGCTGCCAACGAGGCGCCCACCTTCGTGGCCGGCATCGTCGTGACGACATCGACGACGTCGTTGGCCATGCTGGCGACCAGGCGGAGCGCATCGCCGTCGGTGTCGGCCGAACGCACCGGCGGGCCCGACTGCAACCTGCGCACCATGTGCAGGACTTCATCGTTCAAACCCCAGTGGCGTGCCACTGCAGCGCCAAGGCTTTCGCTGTCCACGCCCAGCACGGCGAACGACGCAGCCTCCTCGGTCATGCCGGCCTCTTCCGGCTCGCCAGCGGCCGAAGGCGGCAAGCTTTGCATCAGGTCGCGGATTTGTTCTGCTTCTTCGGGAAAGTGATACTGGACGAGCAGACGCCCGAGGTTCTGCAAGATCGTGATCAGGTAAACCACCTCAGGGTCGTATCCGGCCGGCCGCAGAAATTGGGCTGTGTGGCCTGCAAGCCGGACACGGTCCATGAGTTTTTCGAGCGCCGCAGCATGGGGCTCCGACAGGTGCCCGGGCCATGCGCGCAGCGCCGAAGCCGCCTGGCGAAGGCCTTTGAGGCCGACAAGTGCAATGGCCCGGCGCAAGGTCAGCACCGGCGCACTGCCCGACGCCTGGGTGCCCTGCACTTGCGCGGAGTTCACGTGGCGCAGCAGTTCGAAGCTGAGCGCCATGTCCTGCAGCACCTGTTCGGCCATTTCATCGGTGCGCTGGCCTTCGGCCGTGGCAAGCCGGGCCACGCGAGCGCCTACCCCTGGTGAGGCGGGAAGATGACCGACGGTGTGCAGGCGATCGAGCAACAGCGCGAGCGGGCCGCCCGAATCGGCGGCGGCAGCTTCACGCCAGCCAATGAGCGCGCTGAGCAGCGTGCGGGCGTTGTGGTATCGCTGGCGCTCCTGGCGGTCGGTCGCGCGGTTGGCGATGGCACGCAGGCCTTCGGCCACGGGCTGCGGCGTGGTCCATGGCAGGCGAATGATGTCGCGCCCCGCCGGAGGCAGGCGATCGACCACGCGGGCGGTGTCAGGTTCTTCGAGCGCCGGCTCGCCGCACAGCACCAGGTGCAACAACAACCCGGCCGTGAGCACATCCCGCCGGGCCGCGGCACGGCTGGCCTGCAGGCCGTTTGCATCGACCGCCGCGGTGCGCCCGCCTGCCTCGGTCGCATAGGTCACGCCGCAGGCGGCAAAACCCATGATTCGCACGACGCCTTGCTCGCTCACCAGCACTTGGTGCGGCTGCAGGTCGCCGTGGGCGACACCTGCTTCGTGGGCGAACGCGAGACCTTCAAGCATTTGGACGATCCATCCGACTGCATCGGTCGCCGCCATGGACCGCTGGGCGTCGAGGCGTTCACCGAGCGTCTCGCCCAATGCGCGGTCGACGACCACGTACGGCCAATGTTCATGCACGCCGATCTCCATCACGTGGGCAAGGTTCGGGTGGTTCAGGCGCGCGGCACGCTCGGTTTCGTTCTTCCATGCATGCAACGCCATTTCATCGGCAGGCTGCAGGCGCGGCATCGTCAACATGACCTCCAACGAGGTCCGTGGATCGAACGCAAGCCACGCCATGCTTCGCACGCTCTTGCCCAACAGCCTGCGCAATTCGAAGCGACCGAACGCCCGAGTGGGCGCCGGCTTGGCGGTGGGAGTGTCGGTGGCAGACATCGGCGGTCGGTCAACGGGTTCGGGGGATGGCGGTTCCACCGTATTGGAACGCGGCATTCCGCGGGCAGTGAGTGAACAAGTGCCCAAAAGCGGGCCTATTTCCGGTTCTCGTGACTCGACGAAGGAGGCGCTATCGCGCCCATAGCAAGGCTGAATGCCGGTCGGACGCATCCGGCGAACCTTTGTGTCAAAATTGCCCTACCTTTCCACTTGGCCTTCCGCCCGAGTGGCCATGTTTCAGGACCCGACCATGAGCAGCGAACTGATCAAAAACACCACGGACGCTTCCTTCGACAGCGACGTCCTTCAAGCGGGCCAGCCGGTGCTGGTGGACTACTGGGCCGAATGGTGCGGCCCATGCAAAATGATCGCTCCGATCCTCGATGAAGTGTCGAAGGACTACGATGGCCGCCTCAAGGTCGCAAAGATGAACGTCGACGAGAATCGCGACGTTCCCGCCAAGTTCGGCATCCGTGGCATTCCCACCCTGATGCTTTTCAAGGATGGCCAACTGGCCGCCACCAAAGTGGGCGCATTGTCGAAAGCCCAGTTGACGGCATTCCTCGACGGTCATCTATAATCTGCTCAACGCGTGATGAGATCGGCGTGCGCTGAACCCAGCCTCCCCGACCCCGTCACCTGAAATTGCCATCCGGCCTGCCAGGTCTCGCAAGACTTGGCAGCGTCCGGGATCGGCCCCCCTCCCCAGCTTTTCGTTTGCCCGGGCTCTGCCCGGTCATGACCGGATCGTTCGGTACTTCCGCGAGTTTTCCGCGGGCCTCCACGGGCCAGCCCATCGGCCTCAGGTGGATGCCATTGCAGTGCCACGCAGCACACCGCCAGCCCAGCTGGTTTATCCCAGGGTCTTTACCCATGCACCTGTCAGAACTGAAAGCACTCCACGTCTCCGCGCTCATCAAGATGGGCGAGGAACTGGAAATCGACAACGTCACGCGCATGCGCAAGCAGGAGCTGATGTTCGCGATCATGAAAAAGCGCGCCAAGGGAGGCGAGCAAGTCTTCGGCGACGGCGTGCTCGAAGTGCTGCCCGACGGCTTCGGCTTCCTGCGTGCCCCCGATGCGAGCTACATGGCATCCACCGACGACATCTACCTGTCGCCGAGCCAGATCCGCCGCTTCAACCTTCACACCGGCGACGCCATCGAAGGCGAGGTGCGGGTGCCGAAGGACGGGGAGCGTTACTTCGCCCTGGTCAAGGTCGACCGCGTCAACGGCCTGACTCCGGAGGAAAGCAAGCACAAGATCATGTTCGAGAACCTGACCCCACTGTTCCCGAAGGAACAGTTCAGGCTCGAACGAGAGCTCAAGGCCGAAGAAAACATCACGGGCCGCATCATCGACCTGATCGCCCCGCTGGGCAAAGGCCAGCGCGCGCTGCTGGTCGCGCCGCCCAAGAGCGGCAAGACCGTGATGATGCAGAACCTCGCGCACGCCCTCACCACGAACTACCCCGATGTCTACCTCATCGTGCTGCTCGTCGACGAGCGCCCCGAGGAAGTGACAGAAATGCAGCGCACGGTGCGTGGCGAAGTCATCAGTTCCACCTTCGACGAGCCGGCCGCGCGCCACGTGCAGGTGGCCGAGATGGTGATCGAGCGCGCCAAGCGCCTCGTCGAGATGAAGAAGGACGTGATCATCCTTCTCGACTCGATCACCCGCCTGGCCCGCGCGTACAACAACGTGCTGCCCTCATCGGGCAAGGTGCTCACCGGCGGCGTCGACTCCAATGCGCTGCAGCGCCCAAAGCGCTTCTTCGGTGCCGCGCGCAATATCGAAGAAGGCGGCTCCCTCACGATCATCGGCACGGCGCTGGTCGATACCGGCAGCCGGATGGACGAAGTCATCTACGAAGAGTTCAAAGGCACCGGCAACTGCGAAATCCACCTGGATCGCCGCATGGCTGAGAAGCGGGTGTACCCGTCGATCCTCCTGAACAAGTCGGGCACCCGCCGCGAGGAACTGCTGCTGAAGCCGGAAATCCTCCAGAAGACCTGGATCCTCCGCAAACTGCTGTACTCGATGGACGAAATCGAGGCGATGGAATTCATCCTCGACAAGATGAAGTCGACGAAGACCAACCTGGACTTCTTCGACATGATGCGGCGCGGCGGCTGACGCCGGCGCATCGGGAGGTCAGGCGCGCGAAAGTATGGCGCATGGCCTCTTTGTGACGCTATAATCTGCGGTTTTCCGCATTCTGGAAAGTGCACCGAACGGTTCGGTGTGGCTTCCGGGTTCACCAGCGACAAAAGGCATTCCGATGAAAGAAGGCATTCACCCCAACTACCGCGACGTCTGCTTCGTGGACCTCTCGAACGGTTTCAAATTCGTGACGCGCTCGTGCGCGCAGACGAAAGAAATGACCAAGCTCGATGACGGCCGCGAATTGCCGCTGTACAAGCTGGAAACCACGAGCGAATCGCACCCCTTCTACACCGGCACGCAAAAGAGCGTGGACTCGCTGGGCGGCCGCGTCGAGAAGTTCCGCAACAAGTTCGCCCACCTCAAGAAGTGAACTTCAGGCTGCGCAGGCAGCCGGCTTGGCGCATTCATCCATGCGCCATTCAACCGAAAAGGCAGCCTCGGCTGCCTTTTCCATTTGGGCTCCGGATTTCCATCTCCGGATCAGGTGGTTCATGCCGGCATGCGGCATCATCACGACCCTTCTCGCACGCTGACCTTTCGACTTAGTGAACTCGCCGAACCCTGCCCTTGTCACCGAACGTGCGGCCTCGCGGCTGCCGCGTGTCGCGCTGCTCCTGCTCTGCGCTGCGTACTTGCTGCCCGGCCTGTTCGGACGCGACCCCTGGAAAAGTGCCGACATCACCGCGTTCGGCTACATGATGAGCTTGGCCAAGGGCCACGGGTCGTGGTTGACACCCACCGTGGGCGGCTTGGCCGGCGACGGCGCGCTGATACCGTACTGGTTGGGGGCCGGCTTCATCGAGGTCCTCGGACCCTGGCTCGGCGCACCGCTGGCGGCACGCATTCCATTTGCCCTGCTGCTCGGCCTGGTGATGATGCTCACCTGGCACACCACCTTCTACCTGGCCCGCACCGAGGCGGCTCAGCCGCTTGCATTCGCCTTCGGTGGCGAAGCCAAGCCCATTGATTACGCCCGCGCAGTGGCGGACGGCGCCTTGCTTGCACTCATCGCCTCGCTGGGATTGCTGCAACTGGGTCACGAAACCACGCCGGAACTCGGTCAACTGGTCGGCATAACGCTCTTCCTCTATGCGCTGGCGGCCAGCCCGTTCCGGGTCTGGCGCTCCCGCGCCGCCTTGCTGGCGTCGCTTCCGATGATGGCCGCCAGTGGCGCACCCACCATTGCCACGACGCTGGGCATCGCAGGGCTCGCGCTCTGCATGCAATCCAAGTATGAGACCGTTCGCAAGCAGGCGGTGTGGGTGCTCGGCAGCATGGCGCTGGCCGCAATCGCTGCCACGGCCTTCGGCGCCTGGGGTTGGCGTCTGCGTTACGATCGTTTCGGCTCGCTCGCAGCGCTGCTGCGGCAACTCATCTGGTTCCTCTGGCCCACCTGGCCGCTCGCGCTGTGGACGCTGTGGCGCTGGCGAAAGCACCTGCGACGCCGGCACATCTCGGTACCGCTTGCGAGTGTGCTCATCGCGCTGGCCGCGTACATCGCGATGGGCCGGTCCGACCGGGTCCTGATGCTCGCTTTGCCGGCGCTCGCTGTGCTGGCGGCGTTCATCTTGCCGACGCTGCAGCGCAGCACCGCGGCAGCGCTCGACTGGTTCTCTGTGTTCTTCTTCACCATCTGCGCGCTGTTCGTCTGGGTGATGTACGCGGCAATGCAAACCGGCTGGCCCGCCAAACCGGCGGCCAATGTGGCCAAGCTCGCCATCGGCTTCACGCCCACGTTCTCGTGGTTTGCCCTCGTTCCTGCATTGCTGGCCTCGGCCGCGTGGCTGTGGCTCGTTCAATGGCGCGCCGGACGCAATCGGCACCCGCTGTGGAAGAGCCTCGTGCTGCCAGCCGGGGGCGTGGCCTTGTGTTGGCTGCTCGCGATGACGTTGTGGCTGCCCGTGCTCGACTACGCGCTGAGCTATCGACCGCTGGTGGCCCGCGTGGCACGGCATGTGCCGGCCGGATCATGCGTGGCAGCACCCGGCATGAACAAGGCCCTGATCGTGGCCTTCGAGTATTTCGGAGGCTACACGGTGGACGCCGCGAGCGACGAACAGCGTTCAAGCTGCCCGGTGCTGCTGATCAGCGAGAGCCGCGTGTACCGGCCGTCCGTGAGCGCCGGTTGGACCCTCGTGGCCCGTGAGGTACGCCCGACGGACAACGACACGATCGTTGCCGTCTACAAGCGCACGAGGCTGGCATCGCTGAATGCGCATTCACGCGACTGAGCGCTGTTCATTGGCACCCGCCACACCGGGCCCGGCCATGCGCACCCGCGCCGCGGGCAAGATCAAGCTGAACCGCGAGCCCTTGCCCGCCTCGCTCTGGATTTCGAGTTCACCGCCGTGGCGCTGCACGACGTGCTTGACGATCGACAGGCCCAGGCCCGTCCCGCCCGTGTCGCGGGATCGACTGCCATCCACGCGGTAGAAGCGCTCCGTCAGGCGCGGGATGTGTTCGCGGTCCACGCCGATGCCAGTATCGGCGACGCTGACCTCGCCCGAACCATCGTCGCGCGTACGCCAACTCACCGTGACCCGCCCACCTTCGGGCGTGTAGCGAACGGCGTTGTTGACCAGATTGGTCAGTGCGCTGAGCAACTCCGACTCGTTCCCGGCGATCTGCGCGGCACATTCCTCGGGGAACCGCACTGTGTGCCGACCTGAAGACAACGCCACCGCGTCAGCCTTCGATTGGCCGAACAGCTTGGCGAGCGGCACGCAACGGTCGCTCGGCGGCAGCGGGCTGCCCTCCAATTGCGCGAGGATGAGCAGATCGCCCACCAGCGTCTGCATGCGCTGGGCTTGCTGGCCCATCAGCATGAGCACGCGCTTGCGTTCGACCTCGCTGAGCGGCAGGCTGCTCAAGGTTTCGATGAAACCGGCCACCACCGTCAGCGGAGAACGAATCTCGTGCGACACGTTGGCCACGAAATCGCGACGCATCGCGTCGGCCCGCTCGCGCTGGGTCACGTCCTGGGACAACACGAGTCTGAGGCCTTCGCCGTACGCCCGGATCACAATGGACAAGGTGCATCGGCCGCGCACGTCCGGCACGAGCACCGCTTCGGTGGTGCTCGGCAAGTGCAGCGCCGCCACGAAGCCCGGGGCACGCACGAGGTTGGTCACCGGTTGCATGCGGTCGCGCTCCGGGTCCAAGCCGAAGTGATCTGCCGCCACGGAATTGCACCAGTGGATCTGGTCGTTCGCGTCCAGGAGCAAGATGCCATTGGGCGACGCCTCCATCGCGGACAGGAATTGCGCCAGGCGAAGCCGCTCCTGGGCAGTGCCGCGCTCCCGGCTGCGGATGGATCGCTCGACACGGTAGCCGATCTCGCCCCAGAAGCCGGTATCGCGGGGTGCGGCATCTTCCTGCGAGCCTGCGAGCCAACGGATCAACCGATAGCCGCGCACCGTGTCGATCGCCGAGATCGTTCCGACGCCAACGGCACCACCGAGGACCGCTGCAATCAACGACGCATGGACCGGTCCGCCAGACCAATACCCCAATGACGCACCAACGACCATGGCCAGCGCGCCGGCCAGGAAACGGGAAAACAACCAGCTCATCGCACTTCGCTCAACTTCAACTGCGTGCGCATCGGGATCATGTCGCCAAGGACTGGAACTGGTGTGTGAGGCGGTAGCCGGCCCTCGCACGGTTTCGATCATGCCCGCACAGCTCACCGGAGACAGCGCCTCACGCAAGCGTTTCACATGCACGTCCACGGTGCGCTCCTCGATGAACACGTGGTCACCCCAGACGCGGTCCAGCAGTTGGGAGCGGCTGTGAACGCGCTCCGGATGGGTCATGAAAAAGTGCAGCAGACGGAACTCGGTGGGGCCCAGCCGCACTTCTTGAGTATCACGCGATACGCGGCGCGTGGCCGGGTCGAGGCGCAACATCCCTACTTCGACGGCCGAGTCCAGCGCATCGGGCGCCTTGCGGCGCAGCACGGCCCGAATGCGGGCCATCAGTTCGTTCGTCGAGAACGGCTTCGTCAGGTAATCGTCTGCACCGGCGTCGAGACCGGCAATCTTGTCCGGCTCCTCGGCACGTGCCGTCAGCATGATGATCGGCAGTTCGCGCGTGCGGGACTGGGAGCGCCACCGCTTCGCCAGCGCAAGACCCGATTGGCCCGGCAGCATCCAATCGAGCACCACCAGATCGGGCAGTACTTGATCGACCTGCAGCAGTGCTTGCTCGGCCGTGCTCGCCATGACCACCTCGTGGCCAGCGTGACGCAGGTTGATTGCCATGAGTTCGGCGATCGCCGGCTCGTCCTCGACAACCAGGACTCGGCTCATCGAAATCTCCTGTCGGCCCGCGTCATTTCACCATCGACTCGACCGCCGCCACCGTGTTGTGGCGCACGTCCGTGCCCTTGACGATGTAGATGATGACCTCGGCAAGGTTCTTGGCATGGTCTCCCACCCGTTCGATGGCCTTGGCCACGAACACGAGGTCGATGCTTGTAGAAATCGTGCGCGGATCCTCCATCATGTATGTGATCAGCTTGCGCAGCAGGCCGTCGAATTCCCGGTCGATCTGGTCGTCCTGCTTGAGCACCTCAACGGCCTTTTGGGTGTCAAGGCGAGCGAAGGCGTCCAGCGCCTTGCGCAGTTGGGCGACTGCCAACTCAGCCTCGTGCGCCAGGTCATTGACGGGCAGACGCAGGCGGCTCGACACGCCGGCGTCGATCAGCCGCTGCACCGTGCGCGCAATGCGCGCGGCCTCGTCGCCGACGCGCTCGAGGTTCGCGATGGTCTTCGAGATGGCGATCAACAAGCGCAAATCGCGTGCAGTCGGCTGGCGGCGGGCGATGATCGTCGACAGGTCGCGATCGATTTCGATCTCCATCGTGTTCACACGATCTTCATGCCGCAGCACATCGCTGGCGATGTCGGCGCTGAAGTTCGTCAGTGCGTAGACCGCCTGTGCCACCTGGGATTCGACCAGGCCGCCCATTTCGAGCACACGGGTGGAGATGCCGCTCAGTTCGCTGTCGAACTGCGTAGAAAGGTGTTTGTCGGTCATGTCTGTTCCCTGTGTCGGTAAGGCGGGCTCAGCCGAAGCGGCCGGTGATGTAGTCCTCAGTGTCCTTCTTCTTCGGCTTCATGAACAACTCCGCCGTGGGACCGAATTCGATCAAGTCACCGAGGTACATGTAGGCGGTGTAATCGGAGCAACGCGCAGCCTGCTGCATGTTGTGCGTCACGATGACCACCGTGTAGTCGTCCTTCAGCTCGTGGATGAGTTCCTCGATCTTGCCGGTGGAGATCGGGTCCAGGGCCGAGCACGGTTCGTCGAGGAGCAACACCTCGGGCTTGAAGGCGATGCCACGGGCGATGCACAGGCGCTGCTGCTGGCCACCCGACAGGCCGGAACCGCTCTGGTTGAGCTTGTCCTTGACTTCGTTCCACAGCGCGGCCTTCTTCAGGGCCCATTCAACGCGCTCATCCATCTCGACGCGCGGCAGCGTTTCGAACAGCCGGACGCCGAATGCAATGTTGTCGTAGATGGACATCGGGAACGGCGTGGGTTTTTGAAAGACCATGCCGATCTTGGCGCGGATCAGCGACACGTCCTGGCGCGACTTCAGGATGTTCTCGCCGTCGATGGTGATCGACCCTTCCGCGCGTTGCTCCGGGTACAGCTCGAACATCCGGTTGAACGTGCGCAGCAGCGTCGACTTGCCGCAACCCGACGGGCCGATGAAGGCGGTGACCTTCTTCTCGGGGATGTCGAGGTTGATGTGCTTGAGCGCATGGAAGGCGCCGTAGTAGAAGTTGAGGTCGCGCACCGACAGCTTCGGGCGGTCGCTCACAAGGAATTCGACTTTGGTGTCCATGGAACGGGTTTTCTCGCAGACTCAGTTTTTGTGGCGGAACAGCACGCGCGCCAGGATGTTGAGCGCCAGCACGCCGACCGTGATGATGAAGACACCCGCCCAGGCGAGCTTTTGCCAGTTCTCGTACGGGCTCATCGCGAATTTGAAAATCGTGACGGGCAGGCTGGCCATTGGCTCGGTCAGGCTGGACGTCCAGAACTGGTTGGACAACGCGGTGAACAGCAACGGGGCCGTTTCACCGGCAATGCGGGCCAGGGCGAGCAGCACGCCAGTGATGACACCGGCGCGGGCCGACTTCAGCGTGATCGTCAAAATCACGCGCCACTTGGGCGTGCCGAGGGCATAGGCCGCTTCGCGCAGTGCATTGGGCACCAGTGCCAGCATGTTTTCGGTGGTGCGGATCACCACCGGAATCACGATCAACGCCAACGCCAGGATGCCCGCGATGGCGGAGAACTTCTTGAACTGGGACACGACCACCGAGTAGATGAACAAGCCGATCACGATGCTGGGCGCGGACAACAGGATGTCGTTGATGAACCGCACCGTGTGGCCGAGCCAGGTCTTCTGGCCATACTCGCCCAGGTAGATGCCGGCGAGGATGCCGATCGGCGCACCGACACACGTGGACAGCCCCACCATCACGAGCGAGCCGAAGATCGCATTGGCGAGACCGCCCGTCTCGGCCATTGGCGGAGGCGTCATCTCGGTGAACGTGGCCACGGTCAAGCCGCCGATGCCCAGGCCCACCGTCTCGAACAAGATCCAGAAGAGCCAGAACACCCCGAACGCCATCGCGGCCATCGACAGCGTCAAGGCGACCGCATTGACCGCCTTGCGGCGGCGGTGCTTTGCCAGGCGCCCGGCATCGAAGTTGATGAAAGGAGGGTTGTCGCTCATGTGCGCGTTCCTTCGTTCTTCTTCAGGCGGGCGAGCAGCAAACGTGACAGGGACAGCACAACAAAGGTGATGAAGAACAGCACGAGGCCGAGGTAGATCAGCGAGGCTTGGTGCAGCCCTTCGCCAGCTTCGGCGAACTCGTTGGCCAGTGCAGACGAGATGCTGTTGGCGGCTTGGAACAACGACAGGCTGTCGAGTTGGTTGAAATTCCCGATCACGAACGTAACGGCCATGGTTTCGCCCAGCGCGCGGCCAAGGCCCAGCATGATGCCGCCGATGACGCCCGTCTTGGTGTACGGCAGCACCACCTTGAACACGACCTCCCAGGTGGTGGCCCCGAGGGCGTACGACGACTCCTTGAGCATCGACGGCGTCACGGCGAACACGTCCCGCATCACCGAGGCGATGAACGGGATGATCATGATCGCGAGGATGATGCCGGCCGACAAGATGCCGATGCCGACCGGGGCACCGGACACAAGCCCTGACAACACCGGCACGCCGTCGAGCAGCACCTGCAACGGCTGCTGGACGTAGGTGGCCAACACGGGGCTGAAAACCAACAGCCCCCACATGCCGTACACGATGGATGGCACTGCGGCCAACAGCTCGATGGCAGTTCCCAGCGGGCGGCGAAGCCAGCTCGGGGACAGTTCGGTCAGGAACAGCGCGATGCCGAAGCTCACGGGCACCGCGATCAACAACGCGATGAAAGACGTCATCAACGTGCCGTAAATCATCACCAGCCCGCCGAACTTTTGCTGGACGGGATCCCACTCGCTCGTCCACAGGAAGCTGAGGCCGTATTCCTTGATTGACGGCGCCGCGCCAATCAGCAGGGAGACAATGATGCCGGCCAGCAAGAGCAGCGTGAGCACGGCAGCGCCATGGGCGAGCACTGAAAAAACCGTGTCAGCCCAAGGCGATGACCGCCGGGTCTCGGGGGGCCGCCCCGCTGATTCAGGACGGGACATCTTGTCGTTGTCGTAATGCGATGCGGGAAGTGTAGCGGCCACGGCCCCTCCGAAAATCAGGAATCAGGCACCGGACGTCCGGTGCCCGGGACGCTCATTTGAACGCAATGGCCTTGCCACTCGGGTCCTTGATCTCGCCCCACTGCTTGCGCACGAGGTTCTTCACGGAGTCGGGCAACGCCACGTACTCGAGATCGGTCGCGGCCTTGTCCCCGTTGGCGTACGCCCATTCGAAGAACTTCAGCGCGGTCGCTGCCGAAGCCGGCTTGTCCTGCGTCTTGTGCATCATGATGAACGTCGCACCGGTGATGGGCCACGCGTCCTTGCCCGGCTGCTCGGTCAACACCTGGTAGAACGACTTGGACCATTCAGCGCTGGCCGCCGCAGCCCTGAAACCCGCATCATCCGGGGCGACGAAGGTGCCGTCCTTGTTCTTGAGCAGCGTATAGGTCATCTTGTTCTGCTTCACGTAGGCGTACTCGACGTAACCGATCGAGTTCGGCAGGCGCTGCACGAAGGCAGACACCCCTTCCTTGCCCTTGCCGCCTGCGCCTGTGGGCCAGTTGACGGCGGTGCCTTCACCGACTTTGGCCTTCCAATCGGCGTTGACCTTCGACAGGTAGTTGGTGAAGATGAAACTGGTGCCTGACCCGTCGGCGCGGCGCACCACCGAGATGGTTGCGTCCGGCAGCGGCACGCCGGGGTTCAGCGCGGTCAGCGCCGGGTCATTCCACTTTGTGATTTTGCCCAGGTAGATGTCACCAAGCGCTTGGCCCGTCAGCTTGACCTGACCGGCGGTGATGCCTTTGATGTTGATTACCGGGATCACACCACCGATCACCATGGGGAACTGGATGAGACCATCCTTGGCCAGTTCATCATCCTTCAGAGGGGCATCGGAGGCGCCGAAATCGACCGTCTTGCCGCGGATCTGCTTGATGCCTGCGCCGGAACCCACCGACTGGTAGTTGATGCGGGCGCCACTGGCCTTGTTGTACAAGTCGGCCCACTTGGCATAGAGCGGTGCCGGGAAGCTGGCACCGGCACCCGTGACGTCCTGGGCCATGGCAGAGCCGGCGCTCATGGTCAACGCCACGATGGCGGCGGCTCGGATCAGGGGGAAGTTCATGTGCATACCTTTCTCGCTTACTGGCTGAGGTGATGCCGCGAACTGTAGAAGTTGCATGTGACAAACGCATGACAATTCGCGCGAAGCAATTGTCACAGACCAACGGCGAGGGTTGTCACATTCGAGTTGTCATGTGCGAATCATGGGGCTGTCACACCGGATCTGACAGCGGCCTCGCCGCCACGCTCAAGGAGGCCCGGACCGTTCACCGCGTTAGCACCCAGCGACGAAGCGTTGAAGGCTGTCCCCGCCCGCACCGGAGACCTCGTTGGCAAGGACTGTGTCGCCGCGCCGCCGGGTTTCACACCGTGCCCGGCACGGTGGCCACACTCAACGGCGCGAACCGCGTGCACGCCATCATCCGCGAAATGACCGGCGGTGCCCTCCCGGGCGCCGGACGGCCGCGGGTCATCCGCGGAACAGAGTGGCCAAACGCTCGGCGCAGGTTTGAGAGACCTTGGCGTCGCGCGCTTCCACCATCACACGCACCAGCGGCTCCGTGCCCGACGGGCGAATCAACAAGCGGCCATCCTGACCCAGCTCGCGTTGAACAGCGGCCTGCTCTTCGGCCAGCCCGGGCGTGGCCTTCCAGTCCTGGCCCGGCTTGAGCCGAACGTTGATCAGCGTCTGCGGAAACAAAGTCACTCCGTCCAGCAACTGTGCAAGCGATTTCCCGCTGCGGGCAATGGCCTGCAGGATCTGGAGCGCACTGACGATGCCGTCGCCCGTGGTGTGCTTGTCGAGCGCGAGCAAATGGCCAGAGCCTTCCCCGCCCAGCAACCAGCCACGGCTCGCCAGCTCTTCGAGCACGTAGCGGTCGCCCACCTTGGCGCGAACGAATTCGACGTCGCGACCCTTCAGCGCCACCTCCACCGCCATGTTGGTCATCAAGGTGCCCACCGCGCCGGATACGCGCTGCCCCTGCGACAGGCGGTCGGCGACCATGACGTACAACAATTCGTCGCCGTTGTAGAGGCGCCCGCTGGCGTCCACGAGCTGCAGTCGGTCCGCATCACCGTCGAGTGCGACACCATAGTGCGCCTGGTGATCCTTGACCGCCTGCACCAGCGCCTCGGGTGACGTGGCACCGCAGTGGGCGTTGATGTTCAGACCGTCCGGGCTGCAGGCGATGCATACCACCTCGGCACCCAGTTCATGGAAGACCTCCGGCGCCGTCTGATAGGCGGCACCGTTGGCAGCATCGACCACGACCTTGAGGCCCTTGAGTGACAGGTCGTTGCCGAACGTGCTCTTGCAGAACTCGACATACCGGCCGCGCGCAGCTTCCAGGCGGCGCGCCTTGCCCAGTTGGGCCGATGACACCCATTCGGGCGCCTGCGCGAGCGCTGCCTCCACCTGCATTTCCCAGGTGTCTGACAGCTTCTCACCGCTGGCGGAGAAGAACTTGATCCCGTTGTCCGGGTAAGCGTTGTGCGACGCGCTGATGACCACGCCAAGGTCCAACCGGAGCGCCCGGGTCAGGTAGGCAACGCCGGGGGTGGGCAGCGGGCCTGTCAGCAGCACGTCGACGCCAGCGGATGCGAAGCCCGCCTCGAGCGAAGATTCGATCATGTACCCGGAGATTCGGGTGTCCTTGCCGATCAACACCGTGGGACGGCTGGTGCTGGCCTTCAGCACGCGCCCCACCGCATTGCCGAGGCGGAGCATGAAGTCCGGCGTGATGGGCGCCTGGCCCACCGTGCCACGGATGCCGTCGGTGCCAAAGTAGATTCTGCTCATTCGTTGATTCCCACTCAAAGCTTCTGACCTGCATTGTGCTGTAGCGGGATGGGGCCAACATCCCCCAAACCAGCACTACCCCACACTTTCAGAGCGTCTACCGTTGCGGCAACGTCGTGGACGCGTACCACGCGGGCCCCGTGGGCGATCGCTGCCAGGGCGGCGGCCACACTCGCCGCCATCCGATCGCCTACCGGCCGACCGGTCACTTCCCCGAGCGTGCGCTTGCGGGACCAGCCCACGAGAAGCGGGTAGCCGAGCGCCACGAGGTCATGTTGTCGCGCCAGCAATTCGAGGTTATGAGCCGACGACTTGCCGAAGCCGATGCCCGGATCAAGCATGACCCGTTCCGCGGCAACACCGGCGCACCGGAGGGCATCCGCCCGTTGATGCAAGAAGGCAGCCACCTCGGCGACCACATCGCCATACAGCGGCTCGCCGGCTTGCATGCTCTTCGGCTCTCCTCGCATGTGCATCAAGCAGACACCGCACAGCGGATGCGCCGCCACCACGTCGAGCGCGCCGGGCCGCCTCAATGCGGCAATGTCATTGACGATGTCGACACCGAGGTCCAGGGCTGCCCGCATCACGTCCGGCTTGCAGGTATCGACGGACAACGGAACGCCCAGGCCGACGGCCGCCTTCAGCACTGGTAGCACCCTCGCAAGCTCTTCCTCTGGCGACACCGGGTCGGACCCCGGCCGGCTGGATTCGCCGCCGATGTCCAGCACATCGGCACCCTCTTGGAGCAACTGCTCGCAGTGCCGCAAGGCCGACAGGGTCGTGGCGTGCTGCCCGCCGTCCGAAAAAGAATCCGGCGTGATGTTCACGATGCCCATGACGCGTGGCGTGCGCAGGTCGATCCGGTAGCGGGTGGTTTGCCAGAACATCGCGCAACGAGTCCCTCTGGAAAAGCGATGGAAAGCCCACGGAAAACGGGGCCGAAGCCCCGTGAGATGGTCGAACCGGACGGATGAAACCGGCGAACGTCAGGCCGCTGCTGGGGCACCGTCCGGATTGACCGGTGGCGTCGGGCCGCTCGGCTTGTTGGCGCTGGTACCGCCCCAATCCTTCGGAGGACGGGGAGGCCTGCCGCTCATGATGTCCTCGACCTGCTCGGCATCAATGGTTTCCCATTCGAGCAGGGCCTTGGCCATGGCGTGCATCTTGTCTTTGTTGTCTTCAATCAGCTTGCGGGCGATGTCGTACTGCTCGTCGAGTATGCGACGCACCTCGAGGTCGACCTTGCGCATGGTCTCTTCGCTGATGTTGGTCGTGCGCGTGACCGACCGACCGAGGAACACTTCGCCCTCGTTTTCCGTGTAGACCATCGGCCCCATGGCATCGGACATGCCGAACCGCATGACCATGTCGCGGGCCAGTTGAGTCGCCTTGTTGAAATCGTCAGACGCACCCGTGGTGCGCTGGTTCATGAAGACCTCTTCCGCGATGCGGCCGCCGAACAGTATGGAAATGCGGCTCAACGCCCATGTCTTGTCGTAGCCGTAACGATCCTTCTCAGGCAACGTGAAGGTGACACCCAAGGCTCGGCCGCGCGGCACAATCGTCACCTTGTGCACCGGATCGGACTTCGGCAACAGGCGACCGATCAACGCGTGACCGGCCTCGTGGTACGCCGTGTTCTTCAACTCTTCAGGATCCATCACCGCCGAACGACGTTCGGGACCCATGAAGATCTTGTCCTTGGCCGTCTCGAAATCGCGCATTTCGACGGTGCGCGCATTGCGGCGTGCAGCCATCAGCGCCGCTTCGTTGACCAAGTTGGCCAAGTCGGCACCGGACATGCCCGGCGTTCCACGAGCCAGGATGTTCGCGCTGACGTCAGCACCGACCGGCACCTTGCGCATGTGCACCGTGAGGATCTGCTCGCGGCCGCGCACGTCGGGCAAGGTCACGTAGACCTGTCGGTCGAAACGGCCCGGGCGCAGCAGCGCCGGGTCAAGGATGTCCGGCCGGTTGGTGGCCGCCATCACGATGACGCCGAGATTGGTCTCGAAGCCGTCCATCTCGACGAGCATCTGGTTCAGCGTCTGTTCGCGTTCGTCGTTCCCGCCGCCGAGACCAGCGCCACGGTGGCGGCCCACCGCGTCGATTTCATCGACGAAGATGATGCAGGGGGCACTCTTTTTCGCATGTTCGAACATGTCGCGCACACGGGCCGCGCCCACGCCGACGAACATCTCGACGAAATCAGAACCGGAGATGCTGAAGAAAGGCACCTTGGCTTCACCGGCAATGGCCTTGGCCAGCAGCGTCTTGCCGGTGCCCGGGGGGCCGACCAGCAACACACCACGGGGAATGCGGCCGCCGAGTTTCTGGAACCGCTGCGGATCCTTCAGGAAGTCGACCAGTTCACGCACTTCCTCCTTCGCTTCGTCGCAGCCGGCGACGTCGGCAAAGGTGGTCGTGTTGTTGGCTTCATCGAGCATGCGCGCCTTGGACTTGCCAAAGCTGAATGCGCCGCCCTTGCCGCCGCCCTGCATCTGGCGCATGAAATAGATCCAGACGCCGATCAGCAGCATCATGGGACCCCAGTTCAGCAGGATGCTCATCAGCACCGAGGGTTCCTCACGCGGCTTCACGTCGAACTTGACGCCGTACTTGACCAGATCGCCGACGAGGCCACGGTCGAGGTAGGTGACCGTGCTGCGTAGGCGCTTGTCATCGGTGGTGACTGCGTAGATGTCGCCGCCCACCGGGCCCTCTGGCAGCGTGACGGACTTGATGCGCTTGGCGGCGACTTCTTCGAGAAAGTCCGAATAAGCGATGGGCTGCCCTTGCGTTCCACCCTTGTCGAACTGCTTGAACACGGTGAACAGCACGAGCGCGATCACCAGCCAAACAGCGACTTTTGAGAACCATTGATTGTTCACCGCGGCTCCTTCTTGCAATCTGAATCTTCGTCGCAGGCACACGATGTGCCACGCATCCACGGCAGATGGGGGTCATTCTAATCCAGTCAAGGGCCATGGCTCGGGCGCATGTGACACCTTCGTGCACGGGTTTCTCCGATCACGCCACCCTGGATTCCACTTTCCCGCCCGCTTTCAGACCAATTCCCACCAGGAAGGTTTCAGCGGATTTGTCGCGGGAGGCCTTCGGCTTGATCGCCTTCACGATTCGGAAGGTCTTTTTGAACAGGTCCACGAGCGGGTTGTAACTGCCTCCGTGGAACACCTTGGCCACCAGCGCCCCGTTCGGCACCAGATGCGTCTGCGCGAAATCGACCGCCAATTCCACCAGGTGCTCGATTCGGGCCGCATCGGCGCTGCCGATGCCCGACAGGTTCGGAGCCATGTCGCACACCACCACATGGACCGCCCGCCCTGCAACGGCGTCGTTCAGCCGGTCGAGCACCGCGTCTTCGCGGAAATCTCCCTGGAGGAACAACACGCCCTCGATCGGCTCCATCGGCAGCAAGTCGAGGGCGATGATGGTGCCATTGAGGTTCCCGGCAGCAGCGCCACCGGCACCGGCCTCCCTGGGAGCGAACCGGCGCATCAAGTACTGGCTCCACGCGCCGGGCGTGGCGCCCAAGTCCACGACGAGTTGCCCAGGCTTTATCAGACCGAGCTGCTCGTCGATCTCCTTCAGCTTGTAGGCAGCGCGCGCCCGGTAGCCCTCTTTCTGGGCGAGTTTGACGTAGGTGTCATTGACGTGGTCATGCAACCACGCCTTGTTGACCTTCTTGCTTTTTGTCTGTGTCTTCATCGAGATTCCCGTGCCGCAACGATAATAGCGGCATGCCTGCCATTGAACTCACTCCCGCCCAGCGCAAAGAACGGCGCTCGGCCGCCCACCACCTCGACCCGGTCGTCATGATCGGTGGTGACGGGCTCACACCTGCCGTCGTCAAGGAAATCGACCTCGCCCTGAACGCCCATGGGCTCATCAAGGTGCGCGTGTTCTCCGACGACCGCGCCACCCGCGAAGGCATGCTGGCCAAGATCAGCCACGACCTGAATGCCGCCCCGATCCAGCACCTCGGCAAGCTGCTGCTGCTGTGGCGCCCGCCCGTGGCCAAGGAAAAGGCGGAACGCGATGACCGGATGCCCGGCCCCCGCGTGGTCAAGATCCTGAAGTTCTCCAAGAGCGGCAACCACCGCCCCCAGGTCAAGAAAATCAAGGTGCTCGGCAACGAGCGCATCGCCGCCGGCGGGGAGGTCAAGCGGGCGCGCAAGCGCGTGACCAGCCTCAAGAAGACCCAGACGGATTGAATGCTCAGCGCGGCGCCGCAAGGCGCCAAGCCAATGCCAGCACGAGCAGGCCCTTGAACCCGAAGACGGCCACGGACAGCCCGTGAAGTGCGCCGAACGACCACACGCCGTGGCCGGCGCGGGCCGCATCCATCGCCGAGCGCAAGCCATAGTGCCCCAGCACCGTGCAAAAGAGCGCACCCAGGACCAGCAACACGTTGGCACTGAGCACCGAACCCTTGCCCGCCTGCACCGCATCGCGGGCCTGCCGGCGCACGACCGCGAACAACACCGCGCTCATTGCCATGCTGAGCACCGCCTCGCGGGACAACATGAAGCCGGCGAGTTGGCCGGCCATTTCGCGTGGCACGAGCGCAAACCCAGCGGGCGTGCCGGTCAAGGCCACGGCGAGCACCACCCCGGCCCAGACGCCGGCGAGCACGCCCCCGGCACGCAGCGTGTCGAAGCGGGCCACAGTCAGATGTAGCGGACGTCGATGATCTCGTAGCTCTTGAGGCCGCCTGGTGCATTGACCTCGGCGACGGCGCCCGCCTCCTTGCCGATCAGCGCACGCGCGATGGGCGAGTTGATCGAGATGCGCCCTTCCTTCAGGTCCGCTTCGTCTTCGCCGACGATCTGGTAGGTGACGGCAGTGCCAGAATCCTCGTCTTCGAGGTCGACCGTGGCACCGAACACAACGCGGCCGTCGGCATTGAGCACGGACGGGTCGATGACCTGCGCGGCGGCGAGCTTGCTGTCGATCTCGAGGATGCGGCCTTCGATGAAGCCCTGCTTGTCCTTGGCCGCTTCATACTCGGCGTTTTCGGAGAGGTCGCCCTGCGCACGCGCTTCGGCAATGGCTTGCACGACGGCGTGGCGTTCGACGGTTTTCAGGCGGTGCAACTCTTCCTTGAGTTTCTCGGCACCGCGTTTGGTGAGGGGGATCGTGGCCATGGTCCAACCTTGAATCGCAAAGACGTGAAGCTGAAAACAAACCGCCGCCCTCTCCTTCGCAGGAGGTCGGCGGCGGCCGACGAAATGAGATGTGCCCGCGGATGAGTTTAGTGCAGTTCCGCGTGCAGCTCCTGAAGGGACACGACGGCGAGATCATCCTGGTGTTTCATGCCTTCTACCGCCGCCTCGCAGCCCGCCATGCTGGTGTAGTACGTGATGCGGTTCGCGAGCGCGGCCTGGCGGATGTGGCGCGAGTCGGGATGGCCGTCCGCGTCTCGTCCACCGTCGTGAAGATGAGCTGGATTTCGCCTGCCTTGAGCATGTCGACGATGTGCGGGCGACCGTCCTTCACCTTGTTGACCGCGCGCACCGGCACGCCACCCTCGGCGATGGCCGCCGCCGTGCCCTTGGTCGCGACGACCTGGAAACCCAGGCCATGCAACTCCCGGGCGAGCACGACGGCGCGCGCCTTGTCACCGTTCTTGACCGTGATGCAGACCGTGCCCTTCGTGGGCAACCTGGACCCGGCACCGAGCTGGCTCTTGAGCATCGCCTCGCCGAACGTGCGGCCGGCCCCCATGACTTCGCCCGTCGAACGCATTTCCGGGCCGAGGATGGGGTCCACGCCGGGGAACTTGTTGAACGGGAACACGGCCTCCTTCACCGAGAAGTACCCGGGGATGACTTCACGCGGGGGCTTGCCATCGCTCGAACGCTGCTCGGAGAGCCGCTGGCCCACCATACAACGCGCCGCGATCTTCGCAAGTGCCTGGCCTGTGGCCTTCGAGACGAACGGCACCGTGCGAGAGGCGCGCGGGTTCACTTCCAGCACGTAGACGATGGCATCGGCACCTTCGCCCTGGATGGCGAACTGCACGTTCATCAGGCCTTTGACGTTGAGCGCCTTGGCCATCAGCACCGTCTGGCGGCGCAACTCATCCTGCAACGCCTTGGGCAACGAGTAAGGCGGCAGCGAACAGGCGGAATCGCCAGAGTGGATGCCTGCCTGCTCCACGTGTTCCATGATGCCGCCGATCATGCAGTCCTGACCATCGCTGATGCAGTCCACATCGACTTCGACGGCGTCGTCAAGGAAGCGGTCGAGCAGAACCGGGGACTTTTCGGAGACTTTGACGGCTTCGCGCATGTAGCGCTCGAGGTCCTTGTCGCCATGCGCGATCTCCATGGCGCGACCGCCGAGCACGTAACTCGGGCGAACCACCAATGGATAGCCGATTTCCCCAGCCAATTGCAGTGCCTGGTCTTCGGTGCGCGCCGTGCGGTTCGGCGGCTGCTTCAGGCCGAGCGTGTTCAGCAGGGCCTGGAAGCGTTCGCGGTCTTCGGCAATGTCGATGCTGTCTGGCGTGGTGCCCACGATGGGCACGCCGGCGCGCTCGAGGTCGAGCGCAAGCTTCAGCGGCGTCTGGCCGCCGTATTGCACGATCACGCCGACGGGCTTTTCCTTGTCGACGATCTCGAGCACGTCCTCCAAGGTCACCGGCTCGAAGTACAGGCGGTCCGACGTGTCGTAGTCGGTTGAGACCGTCTCCGGGTTGCAGTTGACCATGATGGTCTCGTAGCCGTCTTCGCGCATCGCCAGGGCGGCATGGACGCAGCAGTAGTCGAACTCGATGCCTTGCCCGATGCGGTTCGGGCCACCGCCCAGCACCACGATTTTCTTGTTGTTGGTGGGCGCCGCCTCGCACTCAGCGTCATACGTCGAGTACAGGTAGGCCGTTTGCGTCGCGAATTCAGCCGCGCAGGTGTCGACGCGCTTGTAGACCGGGCGCAGTTCTGCGCCCAGCGCACTTCGCGCACGGCGTGCTGGTGGGTGCCAAGCAGCGTAGCCAGGCGGCGGTCCGAGAAGCCCTTTTGCTTCAGGAAACGCAACTCGGCCGCCGACAGGCTTTCGAGGGCTCGGCCCTTGAGCGCCTGCTCGGTCTGGATCAGCTGCTCGATTTGGGCAAGGAACCACGGATCGATGGCGGTCTCCTCGTGGATCTCGTCCAGCGTCATGCCGATGCGAAACGCATCTGCCACGAACAGGATTCGCTCGGGGCCGGGTTCCCCGATTTCCTCGATGATCTCGTCGCGGTCGGTGCTGCGCTCCGTCAGGCCGTCGATGCCGGTTTCCAAACCGCGCAGGGCCTTCTGGAAACTCTCCTGGAAGGTGCGACCCATGGCCATCACCTCGCCTACCGACTTCATCTGCGTGGTGAGGTGCGAATCGGCAGCCGGGAACTTCTCGAACGCGAAACGCGGGATCTTCGTGACGACGTAGTCGATGCTCGGCTCGAACGACGCCGGCGTGGCCCCGCCCGTGATGTCGTTGCGCAATTCGTCGAGGGTGTAACCCACGGCCAGCTTGGCTGCGACCTTCGCAATCGGGAAACCCGTGGCCTTCGACGCAAGGGCCGACGACCGGCTCACGCGCGGGTTCATCTCGATGACGACCATGCGACCGTCTTGCGGGTTGATCGAGAACTGCACGTTCGACCCGCCGGTGTCCACGCCAATCTCGCGCAGGATCGCGATGCTGGCGTTGCGCAGCAGCTGGTATTCACGGTCGGTCAGCGTCTGGGCCGGCGCCACGGTGATGGAGTCACCGGTGTGGATGCCCATGGGGTCGAGGTTCTCGATGACGCAGACGATGATGCAGTTGTCCTTGCTGTCGCGGACCACCTCCATCTCGTACTCTTTCCAACCGATGAGGCTTTCCTCGATCAACAGTTCCTTCGTGGGCGAGAGGTCGAGGCCACGTTTGCAGATTTCCTCGAATTCATCCGGGTTGTACGCGATACCGCCGCCCGTGCCACCCAGCGTGAAGCTCGGGCGGATCACCATCGGGAACCCGGTGCCACCGATCTCCTGCATGATGCGCCGCTGCACCGCGAGCGCTTCTTCCATCGAGTGGGCAATGCCCGAGCGTGCGGAACCGAGGCCGATGCCGGTCATCGCGTCCTTGAACTTCAGGCGGTCCTCTGCCTTTTCGATGGCCTTTTCATTCGCGCCGATCATCTCGACGTTGTACTTGGCCAGCACACCATGCCGGTGCAGGTCGAGCGCGCAGTTCAGCGCCGTCTGGCCACCCATCGTGGGCAGCACGGCGTCCGGGCGCTCCTTCGCGATGATCTTCTCGACCACCTGCCACGTGATGGGCTCGATGTAGGTGACATCGGCCATCTCCGGGTCGGTCATGATGGTCGCTGGATTGCTGTTGACCAGGATGACCTTGTAGCCTTCTTCGCGCAGCGCCTTGCAGGCCTGGGCACCGGAATAGTCGAACTCGCACGCCTGGCCGATGATGATCGGGCCGGCGCCAATGATGAGGATCGATTTGAGGTCTTCGCGCTTAGGCATTCTTCTTCTCCATCAGCGCAGTGAAGCGGTCGAAAAGGTACGCAATGTCATGGGGTCCGGGAGAGGCCTCGGGGTGGCCCTGGAAACAGAAAGCGGGTTGGTCCGTGCGCGCGAGGCCTTGCAGCGTGCCGTCGAACAGGCTCACATGGGTGGGACGCAGGTTGGCCGGCAGCGATTTCTCGTCCACCGCGAAACCATGGTTCTGGCTCGTGATGCTGACACGCTGGGTGTCGAGATCCTTCACCGGGTGGTTCGCGCCGTGGTGGCCGAACTTCATCTTGAACGTTCGGGCACCGGAGGCGAGCGCCATGATCTGGTGGCCCAGGCAGATGCCGAAGGTCGGCACGCCCGTGTCGATGATCTGGCGCGCGGCCTCGATGGCGTAATCGCAAGGCTCCGGGTCACCGGGGCCGTTGCTGAGGAACACGCCATCGGGGTTCATCGCAAGCACATCCGCCGCAGGCGTCTTCGCCGGTACGACGGTGACCTTGCAGCCTCGGCTCGCGAGCATGCGAAGGATGTTGCGCTTGACACCGAAGTCGTACGCGACGACGTGGTACTTCACGTCCTTCACTTCGCCGAAGCCGGTGCCGAGCTGCCATTCGGTCTCGGTCCACGCGGTCACGCCGCCCTGCGTGACCACCTGGGCCAGGTCGAGGCCAGCCATGCTGGGCGCGGTTTGCGCGAGCTCGATGGCACGATCACGGTCGGCTTGCGTGACAGTCTCGCCGGCCGACAGCGTCAGGATGCAACCGTTCTGTGCGCCCTTCGAGCGCAGCAAGCGGGTGAGCTGGCGCGTGTCGATGTTGGCGATGGCCACCGTGCCTTCACGCTGCAAGTACTGCGTGAGCGTCATCGTCTCGCGGAAGTTCGATGCGCGGATGGGCAAGTCTTTGATGATGAGGCCGGCGGCGTGCACCTTGCGCGCCTCGACGTCCTCGGGGTTCACGCCATAGCTGCCGATGTGCGGGTAGGTCAGCGTGACCATCTGGCGCGCGTAGCTCGGATCGGTGAGGATTTCCTGGTACCCGGTCAGTGACGTGTTGAACACGACTTCACCCACCGTGTGCCCCGCCGCGCCGATCGAGATGCCTTGGAAGACTGTTCCGTCCGCGAGAGCGAGAAGAGCCTGTTCTTGTATGGGCAGCAGTGGCGCGGGCACGCGATTCTCCGAATTTGTGCGCGCCCAGCTCTGCGCGTGGAGCACAAGACCGGTGAAGAAAACTGAGGGAGTTTTCAAGCGGGAAACCGCGAGGGTTTTCGCTGGGCGAGATGGTTGCAGGTAAACCCTCGCATTGTACCTGACGCGCGACGTGTTTATGATGCAGCAGAGAGAGGGAGAACGCTTATCGTTTCC
>Ga0170475_100716542_pt1 | contig 27902 bp, 27 predicted proteins | sample Soicark_Litter_5_FD_111474 | JGI IMG/M metagenome (GOLD analysis project Ga0170475, IMG submission 111474) | Avena fatua rhizosphere microbial communities from Hopland, California, USA. Combined Assembly of 48 SPs
AGCGTGGCGATCTTCGTCGCCGCAGCATAGCTGCCGGATGTGCCACGCAGATCAACCCGCCATACGTTGCCCAGCAAGTCGCCTGCATAGAGAGATTCTGCGAGGTTGTCGCTGTAGTCCTGCACGTATGCGACGGCATGTGCCAGGCCCGTCTGCACGGTGGCCGAGCCGGACCCGGTGCTCACGGTCTCCAGCAAGGCGCCATTCCTCGGGTTCACGATGAAAAAGTACCCACCGCCGTCCGTGTTGTTATAGCCCGAGGTGAAGATCACGACCCAGCCGTACTTCGTGGTCTTGGTGACGATCGGCGCACCGTAGCTGAAGCCCAGCTTGGCCGTCACGGTGCTTGGCGTGTTGGCATTCGGGAATTCCCACATGACCTTCTGTGCGACACCAGATTCCGTTGTCATGTTGCCCGGGTTGGTCACATCAATGGCATAAAACGACTTGCCGCCTTTGCCAAGCCCGCCTATCAACAGCGTGCGCCAGTCGGGCGTGGTGGCTGTCGCTCCAGCGGTCTTGGACAAGTTCACATCGAACGCGCGGGCCGTGCCGTCCACGTAGTAGTGGTGGGTGAAGCCGGGATTGCCCAATGCGGCCAAGCCATCGGTGCCGGCAGCGGTGGGCCCGTTGAACAGCGCGCTGGGCACATAGGCGAACAGTTCCTTGCCACCGTCGGTGCTGCTGATTGACCCATAGAAAGCGTGCAGCATCCCGTCGTTCGCACCGACATACACCATCGGCGTGCGACTGGCGTACGTGGTCTTGAAGGCGGCGTAACCCGGGTTGGCTGCATCCGAGTACGGGAAGCCAGGTCCCTTGACGGCGGTCGTCTTCGAGCCCGAGATGTCTCCGAGGAGCACGCTGCGGGCACGGTAACCCTTGGCGCCGCTGGCCGTCGATCCTTGTTCGTTCGTGCGGTCACCGCGGAGGTAGTTGAGATACTCCGTGCTGTCGTTGTTGGCCCCGTAACTCGTGTCGAGTGCACTCAGCTGGCCGGGGGCAAGCGTGCTGCTGCCCGTGCTGCGGAAAGGCACGCCGGATGAGCCGTTCCACGAGACCACGCGACGGTCCGTGTTCCAGCCGGTGCCGGCGAATTGCGCTGCCAGTTTGTCGCTGGCCTTCCATTTCTGCGTCAATACCAGCGCCAGGCTCGAGCTGAGCGTCAGTTCGCTCGCGGTGATCTCGCCCGTCCAGTTGCTGGCGTCATATCGGGCGCTGTAGGCGGCATTGTCCGTGGCGGTCAATTGTGGCGAGGCCACCGCCAGGCCCGTGCTGTTGGCCTTCATGTCGCTGGCGATCGATGCGAACGCGGCAGTCAGGCCCGAGATCATCTGGTCAGCCTTCGAGGCGTAGAAGTAGTTGTCCGGGCGCTTGTTCGACGTGCCGAACAGCGTTTCGCTGTTGTTGTGCCAAGCGGATTCGTCCGGAGCTGACGCGCCGGCGCTGTAGGGCGAGTAACCATCCGGGACCTTGAAACCACCGTACTTGGTCGCGAGGAAATACTGGTTGTTCGGCTTGTAAGCACCGTATTCGAGCACGTCGAGCCAGTAGGTGTTGATCGTCTGCATGCCTTTCGTTTGCGACACGCCGGCATTGTCGGGACGGATGTCCTTCGTGTGGGAGTCGTAGGCCAGACCGGCGATCAGGGCCGAGTTGTTGTTGCAGCAACCGTTGTATGGGTTCGTGCTGCCAAGACTGCCGCCCAGGCCTTCGAGGGAGCCAACCTTGTCCGTGGCCGTGACAGCGTTCACCGATGTGTCGCTGACGATCGAGGACGGCTTGGTCGGCTCGTTCCCGGTGGGCGTCGTTGAACCCGGGACGTTCTTGTCAGCGTGGGTGTTCGCGTCGCCCACGCCCAGGATGTAGTTCTTCTGGCATGAGTACTGAATTGGGTCGTCCCAGCTCGCGATCACCGGAAAGCCGTCGACCCAGGTTGCCTTGGTGCTGGTGCTGGCGGACCCAACGGCGATCCAGTCCGGAACGTTGCCGAGGTTCTTGAAATACCGCACCGCCGCGTAATAAAGTTCGCTTACGGGGTCATAGGTCTTGTAGCTGCCCGGATTGATCTCCCCGAACTTGTTCAGGTAGTTGATCACCCCGCTGTTCGACACCGCCACGCCGAACAGCGTGGCGGTGTCGGCCGCATCGGTCGAATCCGGATTGCCGATGAACACGCCCGTGTTGGCGTCCCACTCGGTCTTGGTGTTCGCGATGTCGGGCAAGCCAGGCTGCGGCTGCATCGGGCCGACGAATTTTTGACGGGCCCTGAGCACACCGCCATCGCGCAACAGGTTGCTGTCATTCAAGTATCCAAACGCACTGAAGCGGATGCGCTTCGCGTACTGCTGGATCAAGCCCTCCGGCTTGTAGTTGCTGCCATACGCGGTGCAGTTGGTTTCCACGCCGCCGCTGCCTGCGGCGTTGTCGCAGACCTTGACGCGGACGCTGACCTCGTAGACGGTGGAGGAGTTATATGAGTTCGCAGGGTTGTAGACCGTTGGCGTTCCCGAATTCACGTCGCCGCTCGTGGAGAAGCGCATCTTGTTGCCGAGGCCCTGGATGCGTGTCGTCAGAGAATTGACCGAGAAGGGGGTGGCGCCGCCGACGAGGGTCGAGTTACTGCCGCTGACCGGCACACGGCGATCGGGGAAGTTGCCGGTGCCGCCCTGCCCGGTGGCATAGGCTTTTTCGATGACGGTGAGGGTCGCCGTGTCCTTCACGCGGTAGCCTCCCGTCAGCGCCCAACGGAACGGATCGATGGTCTGCATCGTGGCCCAGTTGAGGTAGCTGCCGCTCCACTTGCCTGAGCAGATGCGGTTGGAGGCCGATCCGGCCGGATAGAAGTAGCGGTCCGTCTCCGTCGCGCTGTAGTTGTACAGGTAGCACTTGTTCGGATCGAAGTAGCCGAGGAAGCCCGTCGCCGTCGCGTAGTCGCCGATGTTGGCCACGCTCACGGCGGTGGGATACTCGACGGACAACGCGAGCGCGAGGTTGCCTGGCACGGACCGGTTGCTGAACAGCGGCTCGTCGGCCAACGCCGTGGTGGCGCTGGACGCCAGGTTGGAGAACGCGCCAAGCGACATCAGCGCGGCGGCGACCAGCACGGCGCGGCCGGCGGCCTGGCGGCGGGAACGCCGGCAAAAAGCGTTGGAGTTCATGCTCATGCTCGCTTCATCGAGTGACGGAAGTCTGAAAGAAGGCTTGTGTGTTCCGGGGCCCGGTGACCCGAACGCTGACGCGATACACGATCTGAGACGCCACGCCCAATGCGCAGGTCGCCAGGTTGTCCGAAGTGCACCCCGAAGTCGGGGGCGTGGCCGAGGCGCAAAGGGCGCCCAGCGTGGTTTCGTCCCCGGCCTGGGTGCATTGGCGGTCGATGACGTAGCGGATGCTTCCCCAAGTGACGTTGGTGGTGGGATCCGTCAGGGTGATGTCCCGCGTGGCATTCATGCCGAAGCTGTTCGTGAAGGCTTGGTCGGACACCAATAGGGCGTGAGGAATGCCTTGTTCGTTGCTGTCCAGGACGGAGGCCGAGTAGTTCTCGGCAAGCATGTCGGCCGCCCGGTTGGTCGTCGTGGCCAATGCGCCGGTCAGCAGCAGCGCCCGCACCACGGGGATGGCGCGTTCGCTCTGGTTGGCCAAGTCGCGATGGAACGCCATGTTGCCGGACTGGAGCAAAGCCGTGTCCGTCGAGCGCACGAGGGCAACGCCAGCGAGCATCAGGACCACCAGCACGATCAGGCTGATGATCAGCACGGCACCTCTTTGCGGTCCGCGCGGAGAGGAAATGATTCGCTTCATGGGATCAGGTTGTTTCGGACGGGAATGACGGTTTCCACGACCCGGTAGCGGAAGTTCTTCTCCGTGATGGCGACGGTCTCTGTCAGGCCGGTCACGCTGCCGAAGAGATCGATGGTGTCAGGCGCGACCACGGCAAGTTCGGGATGGGCGAGGTCGGTCTCGGGAAGCGGGCTGCGGACGATCAAGGCCAGCCGGATGGCCAGGATGCTGCGCAGATTGGCGTTGGCGGCCGCGGTGCCGCTGCGCAGCGCAGCAGCGCCCCATTGCGCACCGCTCGGTGCGACCCAGGCATTGACCGTGCGGATGGGCTGGTTCGATGCGTCCAGAGTGGTGCCAGCGGTGGTGTCGACGCCGTACAGGGCGCGCATGCGGAAGATGCCTTCGGCAATGGGTTTCGGCGTGGCGCTGCCGTCCATGTGCAGCAGGTCCATGCTGCTGAGCAGCATGTCGCTATCGACTGCGTACATGGTGAATTCGGGCCAGTTGCGAGGCACATTGGGATCCGGGGACTCATTGCCCAGCATTGACACGAACTGCCCCCCGGTCACCAGGTCGCTCAGGGCAACCGAGCGACCCGAGGCGCTGTAGTAAGTGCCGCCCAGCATCAGTTCCTGGCCGGGGCCCTTGCTTGCAGTCGAATGAAACGCACTCACCTCGGATATCAGGCATGGGCCGCCCCTGTTGCCGATCAGCACGAGGTCGTTCGGTTGAAAGCCGATGGTGTTGCGCAACCGCAACCGGTCAGTGATGTCCGGGTTGGGCAGCACGCGATTCGCGGTTTCGCCATAGCCTGCGTTGCCCGACATCACGGTGATCACGTCGGACGCCTGGGGGGACGTTCCTGCGCCCTGATCGACGATGACGGGTGCCAGTACAGGCGTTTGCGTGACGGCGGCGAACGGGGCGCTGAACGCCGACGGCGAAGGCAGCAAGGCGGTGCCCTGGCGCACCACGCTCAGCGGGCACCCGTAGCCGTCGCTCCATGCCGAAGCGAAACCCGAGCCCCCGCTGCGGATCGCGCGATCCAACGTGTAGCTGACGAATGCCGCCGCTTGGGCCGTGTCATTCAATGCCGTGGTGGTGCGCTTGCGTCCTTCGCTTGCAATCAACACCTGGAAGATTGCCAGCGACACGAAGAGGCCGATCGCGACTGCCACGAGGAGTTCCACCAGGCTGAACCCGTGCTGGCGCAGGGAGGCCCCACCCTGAAGTGCCCTCATAGCGTCACCTGCGTCACGAGGCTGTCGGTGTGGCCCGCTGCCAAGTGCGTCGGTTGCCAAGTGATCGTGATCGTTGCCAAGCCGCTCGCGACGCTGACCGTGCCCACGCCCCCGGGCAGCCCCGTCGCGGGACTCGATGCTGCATCGACTCTGGCATTCCAGCCATCGACGATGGCGGTGGAGAGGTTCAACGTTCCGTTCGTCCACATGGTGGCCACGAGTTCGTTGGCCAAGAGCGAGGCACGAGCACGGTCCTCGCTCGCAACGGAGTTCTGGATGGAGCGGGCGTACATGGCGACCGTACCGAGCAGCCCGATGGAGAAAATCAGGATGGACACGAGGACTTCGAGCAGCATCATGCCGCCCTGGCTTTTGGGAGGGAGGGAAGGCTTTTTCATGGTCTGCAGCCGTCGGGGTTCGCGTCCGAGAAAATCTTGTCGGCGTCGCACATGTGGATGCGGCCACCCACTGATACGGTCACGCGGAGCGTCTTGGCGGCTGTGGCGTCGTCTTTGAAGCTCACGTTGAGCACCAGGGCGTTGGTATTGCATACGGCGCCGGTGGGCCCCGGCGTCAAATTGGTGACCAGCATGCCGGTGGAGCCGAAGCAGGCCGCATTCTCCGTGTTCGTGGTGACGGCGATGCCTGCCGTGACGTCCCCCATCGGGCCGCCGCGAATGAATTCCGGTCCTCCGTCGTCGAACCTCGGCACCGTTTGAGCCGACCAGTTCGCGCCGTTGGCCACCGGAGCGGCGTTCAGCGCTGGATTGGCGTTCGTGAAGGTGAGGACCACCTGACGCCCTCGGCGGATCGCTTCGTTCTGCGCCAGGCGCAACCCGTTCTGCAACGCTTCGGCTGTGCTGCGCACCCGGGCGTTGCGGATCCATTCGGCCACCGAGGGCGCTGCAAGCATCCCCAGGATGATGACGAGGCTCATGGCGACCAGAAGTTCAACCATGGTGAAGCCCCGTTCGGGCCGAGGCAAGGCCTTCAGCACGTTTGCCTCCGCTTGAGCACCCAGCACGTATTGGTATTGGGGTTTGCGGCGGTCCAATCTGTGTAGGTGGTGGTCGTCGTTCGACGGTCCAACTGGTCCACCGTGAAGCCGAACGTGCTCATGTCCCCAGTGCCCGTGGCGGTCAGCTTATAGGCCGTTGGGCTGGGTGCGTCCGCGCCCGTGCACGAAATCACGAACTTCCCGAAGGTGAGCTCCGCGGCCGGGCGCTGGCACGGCGAGGTCCGGGTGGTGGCGCCTGCTGTCACTGTGGCGAATGTCCGGTTGTCCTGGAAATGCCGCTCCATGTCGGCACGTATCGTGTTCAGGCCGTTGCTGGCATCCACCAGTCGACCGCGGATGACATGGTCCCGGTAGCTGGGAATCGCGAAGGCGGACAAGACGGCGATGAGCGCGACGACGATCATCAGTTCGATCAAGGTAAAGCCGCGACGGCGCTGATGGGCGTAGGACATGGTGGTGGGTCAGGGCATTTCGGACGATTGGAGTGTGCCCCGCGGTGACGCCATGGCGGGCTCCGCTCATCTTGGGCAGCCGACCGTTCGTCGTCGGACAACCGGCTCTTGTGCAAGCTTTCCCACCCGGCACATTCCTTTGCCGGACCTCAACGTCGTGTTAAGCCCAGCCCCCCGTCATGCCCTATCATCGGCCACTCGCGGACAATCCATCCGGCCGCACATTTCCCAAGGCGAATGAGTTCACCCCCCGTCGATTCACCTGTTGCTTCTTCCGTACCGCTGATCGAGCTGCGCAACGTGACCTGCGGTTACGGTGACAGGGTGATCCTCGAGAACGTGAACCTCACCGTGCCCCGCGGCAAGGTGCTGGCGCTGATGGGCACCTCCGGTGGAGGCAAGACAACCGTGCTGCGGCTGATCGGCCGTCTGCTGGCGCCGATGAGCGGCCAGGTCCTCTTCGATGGCGTCGACCTTGCCTCTCTCGATACCGATGCCCTCTACACGGTTCGCCGCCGGATGGGCATGCTGTTCCAGTTCGGGGCATTGTTCACGGACCTGTCGGTGTTCGACAACGTGGCCTTCCCGCTGCGCGAACACACCAATCTCGACGACAGCATGATCCGCGACCTCGTGCTGATGAAGCTCAATGCGGTAGGCCTGCGCGGTGCGCGCGACCTGCTGCCGTCGCAGGTATCGGGTGGCATGGCGCGTCGCGTGGCGCTGGCCCGCGCCATCGCGCTCGATCCCGATCTCATCATGTACGACGAGCCTTTTGCCGGGCTTGACCCGATTTCGATGAGCGTGGCCGCCACGCTCATCCGCGACCTGAACAACGCGCTCGGGGTGACAAGCATCGTCGTGTCGCACGATGTCGACGAAACTTTCCTGATCGCCGACCAGGTGGTGTTCATCGCGAACGGCCGCATCGTCGCGCAGGGCACGCCCGACGACATGCGGCGCAGCGACGATCCGCTCGTGCAACAGTTCGTCGGCGGCCACCCCGACGGCCCGGTTCGTTTCCACTACCCCGCGATGCCACTCGCGGACGATTTCGGCGTGGGAGGGGGCACACCATGAATTGGCTCCGTCCTGCCGTGGTAGGCCTGGCCGTACGAGGCAAGCTCGCCGACATCGGCGAGGCCACGCTCCTCTTCTTCCAGCTGTTCGCGTTGGCCGGTGCCAGCTTCGGGCGCTTTCGCCTCGTGGTCGATCAGATGTTCTTCATCGGCAACAAGTCCTTGTCGATCATCTCCGTGTCGGGTCTCTTCGTCGGCTTCGTGCTGGCGCTGCAGGGCTACTACACGCTGCAGCGCTACGGTTCGGCCGAGGCGGTGGGCTTGCTGGTGGCGCTGTCGCTGGTGCGCGAACTCGGTCCGGTGGTGACGGCGTTGCTGTTTGCCGGGCGGGCCGGTACGTCGCTCACCGCCGAGATCGGGCTGATGAAAGCCGGCGAGCAGCTCGTCGCAATGGAGATGATGGCCGTCGACCCCGTCCGGCGAGTGCTCGCCCCGCGCTTTTGGGGCGGCATTGTCGCCATGCCGCTGCTGGCTGCCGTGTTCAGCGCTGTCGGCATCCTCGGGGGCTGGCTGGTCGCGGTGGTGATGATCGGCATCGATACCGGGTCGTTTTGGTCGCAGATGCAGGGGGGGGTCGATGTATGGGCCGACGTGGGCAACGGCGTCATCAAGAGCGTGGTGTTCGGCTTCACCGTGACATTCATCGCGCTGCTTCAGGGTTTTGCCTGCAAGCCCACACCCGAGGGCGTGGCTCAGGCCACCACCCGCACCGTGGTGATGGCCTCTCTTTCCGTGTTGGCGCTGGACTTCGTGCTGACCGCCATGATGTTTTCGATTTGAGGAGCGATGACGATGCAGAAATCTCGTCATGACGTGTGGGAGGGGCTGTTCGTGTTGATCGGCGCGGCCGCCATCGTTTTCCTGGCGCTGCGCGCCGGCAACCTGCTGAACCTGAATTTCGGCGAAACCTATACCGTGGAGGCGCGCTTCGACAACATCGGCGGGCTCAAGCCACGGGCGGCGGTCAAAAGCGCCGGCGTGGTGGTCGGTCGGGTCGAATCCATCACGTTCGACAGCAAGGCGTTCCAGGCGCGCGTGCTGTTGCAGCTCCAGAAGAACGTGACGTTCCCGAAGGACAGCATGGCCAAGATCCTGACCGCTGGCCTGCTCGGAGAGCAGTACATCGGGCTTGAGCCGGGCGTCGATGAGAAGGTGCTTGTGGCCAACGACACCATCAAGCAGACGCAGGATGCCGTGGTGCTCGAGAACCTGATCAGCCAGTTCCTCTACAGCAAGGCGGCGGAGCCCGCACCGGCAGCGGGGTCGGGAGCCAAGAAGTGAAACGCTTGCTCGCGACCTGCCTTGCGGCGATCGCCTTGCACATCATGACAGGCTGTGCCACCGCGACAGCGCCTGGTGTTCAGGCGCCCGCACCAGTCTCCAAGGAAGATCCGTGGGAACGGTGGAACCGAAAGGTCTACGGCTTCAACGAGGCCATCGACGCCGCGGTGATCCGGCCGGTGGCCACGGCCTACGAGAAAGTCGTGCCGCAGCTGGTGCGCACGGGTGTCAGCAATTTCTATGGCAACTTTGCAGATGCGTGGTCGGCCGCGAACAACCTGCTGCAGGGCAAGATCGCCGACAGCGCGCAGGACGTGATGCGCGTGGGGGCCAACACCGTGTTTGGCATCGGCGGCCTGTTCGATGTGGCCACTGAGCTTGGCCTGGACAGTCAGCGAGAGGACTTCGGCCAGACGCTGGGGTATTGGGGTTTCAAGCCTGGCCCGTATGTCGTGTGGCCGATCCTCGGACCCTCGACCGTCCGTGATTCGTTCGCGTTGCCGTTGGACCGCTACGTCAGTCCGGCGCTGGTGTTCTTCGACGGCCGCACGCAGTTCGCGCTGACCATGCTCGGGTTGTTCAATGAGCGGGCGAACCTGCTGCCCACGAGCCGCATGCTCGACGACATGGCCCTCGACAAGTACGTGTTTGTCCGTGATGCCTATCTGCAGCGTCGCCGCAGTCTCGTCTACGATGGCAACGAACCGCAGTCGGAGGAGGAGTCTTTCGAAGCGGATCCCGTGCCGCCGCCTGCGGCGGCTTCGGCACCAGCGGACGCCGCTTCGGCGCCCGCTGCTGCGGCATCCCGGCCGGGCAACTGAGCGCTGACAACCGAAGTCCAGCCTGTTGCGTTGTGTGGCCAGGCTGTGATTGGAGAGAGCGCTCTCCTCACAGTGCCGTCCAATACCGGCTTCTTGCTGGTGAACTGAAAGGAATCTGAATGCGTATGCAACGTTTGGTGTCTTGGGTGGCTGCGGTCGGTTTCGTCGCGGTGAGTGGCTTGGCACAGGCACAGCAGGCCCCCGATGAGCTGGTGCGTCAGGTGTCGGGCGAAGTGCTTGAAGCGGCCAAGGCCGACAAGTCGATCCAGGCTGGGGACTTGAGGAAAGTATCTGCGCTGGTGGAAACCAAGGTGCTGCCGCACGTGAATTTCACGCGCATGACGTCGAAGACCATCGGCCCGCAATGGAACAAGGCTTCCGCGGAACAGAAGCAGAAGGTCCAAGACGAGTTCCGCACACTGCTCCTGCGCACGTACGCCGGTGCACTGTCGCAGGCGAAGGACCAGACCATCGAGGTCAAGCCGGTGCGGGACCTGACCGATGAGTCCAACGTTCTGGTACGCAGCGAGATCCGTGGCAAGGGGCAGCCCGTGCAGCTCGACTATCGCCTGGAAAAGGCGGGTGAGGCCTGGAAGATCTGGGATGTCAACGTCGGCGGGCTGTGGCTTGTCACGACGTACCAGGGGCAGTTCAAGCCGGTGCTGAGCCAAGGCGGCATCGACGGGGGGATCAAGCTGCTGGTGGATTTGAACGCCAAGGCCGCAGCCCACGGTTGAGCGTCACATGCTGATCTTGCCCGCCACCATCACGAGCCTGGAGGCCCGCGACACGCAACGGATGCTGTCGCAGGCCTTGCGACAGGAAGCCAAGGCACCTGGCGAGGCCCAAATCACGGTGGATGCGTCCGGCCTCCAGCGGTTTGATTCGGCCGCGCTGGCCGTCTTGCTGGAGTGCCAACGCTTGGCCAAGGGGTGGGGGAAGGGTTTCGTGGTGCGCCATGCGCCCCAAAAGCTCCAGGACCTGGCGCGCCTCTATGGCGTCGATGCTTTGTTGATCCCCCAAGTTCCGGCTGCCTGATTTGGTCCAAGCTGCCTGCCCAACGGGCGCCGAAGGCGCCCGTTGGGCTTTCAGAGGTCACTGCTCTTCGTCCCACGCAAAGTTGTCGCGCGCGACCAGGGCGCTGGCCGCCGCCGGCCCCCAGGTGCCAGCTGCGTACGGGCGAGGCCCTGCCGGGTCCTTGGCCCACGCCTGAAGAATCGGTTCGACGAAGCGCCAGGCTTGTTCCTGCTCGTCGCTGCGCACGAACAGGTTCAGGCGACCGGCGAGTGCATCGAGCAGCAGGCGTTCGTAGGCTCCCACCCGGTTCTCGGCAAACGCCTTGTCGAAATCGAGGTCCAGCGATACGGGTGAAAGCGGCTCTTGCTGGTTTGCACCCTTGGCGGCGGACAGGTGCAGTTCGAGGCCATCCTCCGGCTGCAGCTTGATCACGAGCTTGTTGGGCCGGTTCATTCCGGGGAAGATGTTGTGCGGTGTGGGCCGGAAGTTCACGGCGATCTGCGCTTCGTGCGCGGCCAGCCGCTTGCCAGTCCGCAGGTAGAACGGCACGCCTGCCCAACGCCAGTTCTGCACCTCAATGCGCAGTGCCACGAAGGTTTCGCAACGGCTGTCGTCCGGCACGTCGCGTTCTTGCAGAAAACCAACGGCAGGCTTGCCTGCCACGTTTCCCGAGCGGTACTGGCCGCGCACGACGTCGCGCGCCACGCTGTCATCGTGGAAGGGCTTCAGCGAGCGAAGCACCTTCAGCTTCTCGTCGCGAATGGCATCGGCATCGTTGCTGGACGGCGGCTCCATCGCCACCATCGTCAGCAACTGAAGCGCATGGTTCTGGATCATGTCGCGCAAAGCCCCGGTGCGGTGGTAGAACTCGCCCCTGGTGCCCACCCCCAGGCTTTCGGCCAGGGTGATCTGGATGTTGGCAATGCTTTCGCGCCGCCACAGCGGCTCGAAAAGCGCATTGCCGAAGCGCAGCGCCATCAGGTTCTGTACGGAAGGCTTGCCGAGGTAGTGGTCAATGCGAAAGGCCTGGGTTTCGCTGTATACGGAACGCACGGCCCGATTGATCTCCTGGGCGCTGGCCAAGTCGTGGCCTAGCGGTTTTTCCAGCACGACGCGGATGTGCGGGACATTGAGGCCGGCGGCGCCGAGCTGCTCGCAGATCACCGGGAACAGGTGCGGGCTCGTCGCGAGGTACAGCACGGCGGCGTCGGCGCTGCGGCCTTGCAGCCATGATTTCAAGTGCTGGTAGTCGTCCGGCTGCGACAAGTCCATGCGGCGGTAGTGAAGCAGCTCGGCAAAGCGCGCGAACTCTTCGTCCTTGGGCCGTTTGGCCCCCTCGACGTCCTGGAACCGGTCTTTCAGCCAGGCTCGGTATTGTTCGTCGGACAGATCTTCACGGGCCACCGACAGGATGCGGCCGCCGGGCGGCAACTTGCCATGGCGGAACGCCTGAAACAGCGCGGGCATCAGCTTGCGCCACGTCAGGTCGCCGGTGCCGCCGAAGAAGACGAGGTCGAAAGACATCAATGCAGTCGGGTGTTGCGGGTGAAAGGCATGGTGCCGAAGTATCCTGGGGGCGTCAACGCGCACTGCGCTCTAATACAGATCTCCGGTGGAACTATCGAAATGAACCAACTCGACCAACTCAAGCAGTTCACGACCGTCGTCGCCGACACCGGCAACTTCAAGGAGCTCGCCGCGTTCGCGCCGCGCGATGCCACCACCAACCCGTCGCTTATCTTGAAGGCCGTGCAGCAACCCGACTATGCACCGTTGCTCTCCGAGACAGTGGTCGCCCACAGGGGAGGGCGGCTCGACGCGACGGTCGACGAGGTGCTCGTGCGCTTCGGTCTCGAGATCCTGAAGGTCGTGCCGGGACGGGTCTCCACCGAGGTCGATGCGCGCCTGAGCTTCGACACCGCAGCGACGGTGGCCCGTGCCCGGCGAATCATTGCGCTGTACGAGGCGCGCGGCATCGGTCGCGATCGCGTGCTCATCAAGATCGCCTCCACGTGGGAGGGCATTCAGGCAGCGCGCATCCTCGAACACGATGGCATCCATTGCAACCTCACGCTGCTCTTTTCGTTCTCCCAGGCGGTGGCCTGTGGCGAGGCCGGCGTGCGGCTCATCTCGCCGTTCGTGGGGCGGATCTACGACTGGTACAAAAAGTCGGCCGGCGCTGCATGGGACGAGGCCGCCAACGCGCTCGCGAACGACCCGGGCGTCCGGTCGGTCACCCAGATCTACACGTACTACAAGAAGTTCGACGTCGAAACCGAAGTGATGGGTGCGAGCTTCCGCAACATCGGGCAAATCAGGGCATTGGCAGGTTGCGACCTGCTCACCATCAGCCCGGACCTCCTTGCCCAGCTCAAGGCCATCGATGCACCGCTGCCCCGTGTGCTCGACCCGAAGGTCGCCAAGAATGCACCCATTCACGCCACCACGCACAACGAGGCGAGCTTCCGCTTGGCGCTGAACGACGACGCCATGGCCACCGAGAAGCTGGCAGAAGGCATCCGTGCCTTTGCGGCCGACGCCGCCAAGCTCGACAAGATGATCGAAGGGCTCTCGTGATGGACATCCGCTGCGACCGAACCGAGGCATGGGCTGCGCTCGCCGGGCACTTCGAGGCCCATGGCCGCGATTTCGACATCCGAGAGGCATTCCCGCGCGATCCTGGCCGCTTTGACGCCCTCGGCTTCGACGCGCCAGGGCTGTATGCCGACCTGTCGAAGAACCGCATCGACATCGCCACGCTGCATTTCCTGCTCGACCTGGCACGCGAATGCGGTGTCGAGGCCCGACGTGACGCCATGCTGCGGCGAGGCCATCAACAACACCGAAGGCCGTGCCGTGCTGCACACGGCGTTGCGTGCGCCGCGCGGCAAAGGGCCGTTCAGCGATGAAGTGCATCACGTGCTCGACGCCATGCTGGGCTACGCGGAACAGGTCCGCGATACCGCCGCAAGCGGCATACGCCACGTGGTCAACATCGGCATCGGCGGCAGCGACCTCGGGCCGCAGATGGTCATCCCGGCGCTCGATGCGTTTGTGCACCCGGGTCTGACCTTCCATTTTGTCTCCAACGTGGACGGGCACGACATCACGCCGGTGCTGCACAAGCTGAAGGCCTCGGAAACTTTGTTCGTGATCGCGAGCAAGACGTTCACCACGCAGGAAACCATGGCCAACGCCAAGGTCGCGAAAGCCTGGTTCGAGGCCCAGGGCGGCACCGACATCGCGAAGCACTTCGTCGCCGCGACCACGAACGTCGAGGCGGCCACCGCCTTCGGCATTGCCACGACGTTCGGGTTCTGGGATTGGGTGGGTGGTCGATATTCGCTGTGGTCTGCCATCGGGCTGCCCATCGCCATTGCGATCGGCGGTGACCACTTTCGTGAGCTGCTCGCCGGCGCACACGCGATGGACCGCCACTTTGCCCAGACGCCGGCCCCGCAAAACCTGCCGATCGTGCTTGGGTTGCTCGATGTCTGGTACCGGAACTTCCACAGGTTCGGCAGCCGCAGTGTCGCGCCGTACCATCAAGGCTTGCGTCGGTTGCCCGCCTACTTGCAGCAGCTCGAGATGGAAAGCAATGGCAAGTCGGTCGACCGGAACGGCGACCCGCTGCCGTTCGACACGAGCCCGGTGGTCTGGGGGGAACCCGGCACCAATGGCCAGCACGCTTATTTCCAGATGCTTCACCAGGGCACGGACGTGATCCCGGTCGAATTCATCCTCGTCAAACACCCGACACACGGGTTCACCGACCTGCAGGCAAAGCTCGTGGCGAACGGCCTCGCACAGAGCCAGGCGCTGATGCTGGGAAAGACGGCGGCTGAGGCGCTGAACGACGAGGCGCCTACCGCGTCCCCGGAACTCGACCGTGGCGTGCTGTCGCGCCACCGCCGTTTCCCCGGCAACCGGCCGAGCACGACACTGGTGGTCGACCAGCTGAACCCGCACGCGCTCGGTGCGCTGGTCGCGCTGTACGAGCACCGCGTCTTCGTCAGCGGTTCGATCTGGAACATCAACAGTTTCGACCAGTGGGGTGTAGAACTCGGCAAGGTCTTGTGCAACGATTTGCTGCCGCGCTTTGTCTCGGGCGACACGCATGGCCTGGACGGCTCCACGGCCGGTTTGCTCAAGCGCCTTCGGGTTGCCTGACGCCCTTGGCAACCAGGCCACAAAGCCCTCGCGCCAAGCGGAGTTCCTTGCACCATGCACCGTGGCGCGAGGAACTGGCGGAGGGAATCGACGGCCCAGGTTCCTTCGTGCCGTCGCGGTGACCGTCGTTCAGGTGCGAAGCCGGCTGTTGCGCGGCACACTGGCCAGCAGGAACTCCATCTGGTCGACGAGGATGCGCCGGCCGCGCAGGATCATGTCCTCGTGCAGGCTGGGCACATAGGGCAGGTACAGCAAGGACATGTGGACCTCCTCCGGCATGCGGTTGCCTTTGCGGCCATTGCACGGGCGGCACGCGGTGATGCAGTTCATCCATGTGTCATGTCCGCCGCGCGAGGTGGGCACGATGTGCTCACGGGTCAGGTGATCGCTGTGGAAATGCCCGCCGCAATAGGCGCATACGTGACGGTCGCGCGAAAAGAGCTTCGGATTGGACAGGGCGGGGGACTGGCGCCAAGCCCTGCTCGGTATCGCGCCGCGCACCGCGATGATGGGATGCACCTCGATGCGCGATTGCAAGCCGGTGCATCGCTGCATGCCCCCGCGCAGCACGTAGAAAGCGTCCCCCAGCGTCCATGCCACGCCGTCGCTGGCGTAGATGATCGCAGCCTCCTTGGCCGAAATCCACGATTGTGGCCGGCCCGATACATCGAGTTGCAGCACTTCCACAGGATGACTCTCCTTGGACAGAGAGTAAACCAAAGCGGGCTAATTCCTCAAATTGCTGGCGAGTTGTCGGCGTTTGGTCACGGACAGGCGCCATTTCGTCAACAACATGGCGCATGCCAACCCTGCCCAAACATGATGGCAGCCTCGGTACGAGGGTTAACCCTCGGTGTGTCCAAAGGTTTTCAGGGAACCATGGGGTTCAACGGATGGACGCGCACATGCCTGAAAAAAGTTGGCCACCCTGCAGACAAAGCGTTCGATTTTCTGCAAAATAGAACGATCGTTCGTTTCTCCCGCGCTTGCTGTGACCGAATCGATCTCCTTGCCCCCGCGTACTTCGCCGAACGTGCCCAAGCCGTTGCACAAGGGTCGGCAGACGCGCGCGATCATCCTCGATGCTGCGCTGAACCTCGCCTCGCACATGGGGCTCGAGGGCTTGTCCATCGGTGCACTCGCCGATGTGACGCACATGAGCAAGTCGGGCGTCTTTGCGCACTTCGGCTCGCGTGAGGAATTGCAGATCTCCGTGATCCGCGAGTATCACGCGAGATTCGAGGAAGAGGTGTTCTACCCCGCGATGCGTCTGGCTCGCGGCCTGCCGCGCCTGCGCGCCATGTTCGAGCGCTGGGTCAAGCGCGTGTCCGTCGAAGTGGACTCTGGCTGCATCTACATCAGCGGCGCTGTGGAGTTCGACGATCGCCCCGGCCCGGTGCGCGACGCGTTGGTCGACATGGTGGCCGCGTGGCATGCGGCGCTCGGCAAAGCCATTGCGCTGGCCGTATCCGAAGGTCACCTGTGCGAGGACACGGATCCGGGACAGATGCTGTTCGAGATGCACGGCCTGATCCTCGCGCTGCATCACGATGCCCGTTTCCTGCGCATCCCCGGCACGATCGACCGGGTGCGCGTGTCGTTCGAACGGGTAGTAAGCCACTATGCCACCCCCGCTGGCTTCGCTGCCCTTGCCGATTCATCGTCCCAGCCTGCGCGCGCCAAGCGCGGCTGATGTCACTTCAAGGAGTTCATGATGGCCCAGTACACCCCGCCGTTGCGTGACATGCAGTTCGTGATGCACGAGGTGCTCGGTGTCATCGATGAACTCAAGGCATTGCCGCCCTTCGCGGACATGGACGCCGACACCATCAATGCGGTGCTCGAAGAGGGCGGCAAGTTCGCTTCGCAGGTGATCTTCCCCATCAACCGGAGCGGCGACCAGGAAGGTTGCACCCTTGACAAGGCGACCCATGAAGTCAGCCCGCCGAAGGGTTTCAAGGAAGCGTACAAGACATACGTCGAAGGCGGCTGGCCGTCGCTGAGTTGTGATCCAGCCCATGGCGGGCAGGGCCTTCCGCACCTCGTGAACCAGTGCCTGTACGAAATGATGAACGCTGCGAACCAGGCCTGGACGATGTATCCGGGCCTGTCGCACGGTGCGTACGAGGCATTGCAAGCCCACGGCACCGATGAGCAGAAGAGGACTTACCTGCCAAAGCTCACGAGCGGTGAATGGACCGGCACGATGTGCCTGACTGAGCCGCATTGCGGCACGGACCTCGGGCTGCTGCGGACGAAGGCTGAACCGCAGGTAGACGGGACGTACAAGATCACCGGGGCCAAAATCTTCATCTCGGCCGGCGAGCATGACCTGACGGAGAACATCGTCCACCTGGTGCTGGCCCGTCTGCCTGACGCCCCGCCCGGTTCGAAGGGCATTTCGCTGTTCGTGGTGCCGAAATTCAACGCGAAGGCCGATGGAAGCCTGGGTGAGCGCAACGCCATCTTCTGCACCGGTCTCGAGCACAAGATGGGCATCCATGGCAATGCCACGGCGCAACTGACGCTCGACGGGGCCGTCGGCACGCTTGTGGGCGAGCCGCACAAGGGCTTGCAGGCCATGTTCGTCATGATGAACGCTGCCCGACTGGGCGTGGGCATGCAGTCGCTGGGCTTGACCGAAGTGGCATACCAGAACGCCGTCGCATACGCCAAGGAGCGCCTGCAAATGCGGGCGCTGTCCGGCCCGAAGGCGCCGGACAAGCCTGCCGACCCCATCATCGTGCACCCGGACGTCCGCAAGATGCTGCTGACCGCCCGTGCCTATGCGGAAGGCGGCCGCGCGCTCGGCCTGTGGACCGTGCTGCAGCTCGACAAGGAACTCTCGTCTGACGATGTTGATGTGCGCAAGGAAGCCGGCGAAATGGTGGCGCTGGTCACCCCGGTCATCAAGGCGTTCCTCACGGACAACGGATGGATTGCCACCTCAAACTGCATGCAGGTGTTCGGCGGTCACGGCTACATCGCCGAGTGGGGCATGGAGCAGTATGTGCGCGATGCGCGCATCAACATGATCTACGAAGGCACGAACACCGTGCAATCGCTGGACCTCCTGGGCCGCAAGGTGCTCGCCGACAACGGGACCAAGCTGCGCAAGTTCGGTAAGTTGGTGGAGGCGTTCATCGAGGAAGAGGGCACCGATGAGGCCATGCAGGAGTTCGTGAACCCGCTGGCCGATCTGGGTGAGAAGGTCGTCAAGCTGACCACGGAGCTGGGCATGAAGGCTTTCGGCAATCAGGAGGAAGTTGGCGCCGCCGCGGTGGACTACCTGCGCGTGGTGGGGCACCTCATGTTCGCCTATTTCTGGGCGCGCATGGCCAGGGTGGCTCTCGACAAGCAAGCCGGTGGCGATCCGTTCTACAAGGCCAAGCTCGCCACGGCGCGCTTCTACTTCGCCAAGCTGCTGCCTGAGACCGCATCGTTGATCCGCACCGCTCGCGCCGGCCTGCCGACGCTCACGGAAATGGAAGAGTCCTGGTTCTGACATCCCGAGCCACTTCGGGGTTTGGAGGCTTACCCATGAAACGCATGCTGTGCGGCCTGGCCGCGCTCACCGTGTCGGTCGCCGCATCTGCGCAACTGACGCCCAACGGGCTGTGGAAAACGGTCGACGACGCGACGCAAAAAGAGCTTTCCTATGTGCGCATCACCGAGAGCGGTGGTGTGTTCAATGCGAAGCTCGAGAAGCTGATCGACACGCCAGAGCCTGACAAGCTGGTCTGCGGCAAGTGCACCGACGACCGCAAGGACAAGCCGCTGCTGGGCCTCCAGTTGATCCGCGGCGTGAAGAAGAGCGAGGAGGTCGACAGCGCCACGTGGGAAGGAGGAACCATTCTTGACCCGTCCAGCGGCAAGACCTACAAGGTACGTCTGACCCCCATTGAGGACGGCAAGAAATTGCAAGTTCGCGGCTACGTCGGTGCGCCGGCGTTCGGTCGTACCCAAATCTGGATTCGCGTCGAGTGACGCGGGGCCGAACCTGAAAAAACCGCCAGGAGAAAACATGAGTCGATTCAACGTCCGCAAGGTTGCCGTGCTCGGCGCCGGCGTGATGGGGGCCCAGATTGCCGCCCATCTTGTCAACGTGAAAGTGCCGGTCGTGCTGTTCGACCTGCCGGCCAAGGATGGCCCGAAGAATGGCATCGTCGCCAAGGCCGTCGAGGGCTTGAAGAAGATCAAGCCCGCCCCTCTGGGCGTGCCCGAGGATTCAGTGCTGATTCAGCAGGCGAACTACGAAGAGCACAGCGAACTGCTCCGCGATTGCGACCTCCTCATCGAGGCGATTGCGGAGCGCATGGACTGGAAGCTCGACCTCTACACGAAGATCGCGCCTTTCCTGTCGCCGCACGCCATCATCGCCAGCAACACGTCGGGTCTGTCGATCGAGAAACTTGCCGCAGCACTGCCCGAGGCGATCAAACCGCGTTTTTGCGGCATCCACTTCTTCAACCCGCCCCGCTACATGTCGCTCGTGGAGCTCATTCCCACGCCCGCCACGCAGCCTGACATCCTCGACCAACTCGAGACCTTCGTGACCACCGCGCTTGGCAAGAGCCTCGTGCGGGCCAAGGACACGCCGAATTTCATCGCCAACCGAGTGGGCATCGCAGGCATCCTGGGCACGTTCAAGGAGGCGGAGAACCACGGTCTCTCGTACGACGTCGTTGACGACTTGACCGGCAAGAAACTGGGCCGCGCCAGTTCGGGGACGTTCCGCACCGCCGACGTGGTGGGGCTCGACACCATGTCGCACGTCATCAAGACGCTGCAGGACAACCTGGCCGACGACCCGTTCTTTCCGACCTACGCCACACCGGCTCCGCTCGCCGCGCTGATTGCCAAGGGGGCGCTTGGCCAGAAGACGGACGCCGGCTTCTACAAGAAGGTGGGCCAGGACATCTTGCGCCTGGACCCGGCTACGGGAGAGTACGTCGCAGGCGGCAAGAAGGCCGACGAGATCGTCGCCCGGATGCTGAAAAAGCCCCCGGCTGAGCGGTTGAAACTGCTCCGCGAGTCGACCAACCCGCAGGCGCAGTTCGTTTGGCCGTGCTGCGCAACAGTTTTCACTACGCGGCCGTGCACCTGGCCGAGATCGCCGACACCGCGCGCGACATCGATTTGGCCACCCGCTGGGGTTTCGGCGCATCGCAAGGCCCGTTCGAGCTGTGGCAGCAGGCCGGTTGGAAGCAGGTGGCGGAGTGGGTCAAGGCCGACATCGACGCCGGCAAGGCCCTGAGCAAGGCGCCGCTGCCCAAATGGGTATTCGATGGCCGCGACGGCGTGCACACCGCCGAAGGCTCTTGGAGCCCCGGCCGGCAGGCCTATGTGCCGCGCAGCAACTTGCCGGTATACCAGCGTCAGTTCTTCCCGGAGGACGTCTTCGGCGCGGGTGCTCCGGACCCGCTGAAGTCAGGCACCGAGGAGTTCAAGAACGACGAAGTACGCGTCTGGACGCTCGACGGCGACGTGCTCATCGCCAGCATCACCGCGAAACTGCACTTGATCAGCCCCGCCGTGACCGACGGCCTGCTCAAGGCGGTCGAGATCGCCGAGGCGAAGTACCGGGGTCTGGTGATCTGGTCGCCGGACGATGTGTTTTCGGCCGGCGCAAACCTCGAGTCGCTCATGCCTGTCTTCATGAAGAGCGGCGCCAAGGGCATCGCGCCGGAGGAGAAAAAGCTGCAGGACGCCATGCTGCGCATCCCTACGCCACGGTGCCGGTGGTCTCCGCCGTTCGCGGCATCGCGCTCGGTGGCGGCTGCGAACTGGCCGTGCATTCGGCCCGCCGCGTTGCGGCGATGGAAAGCTACATGGGGCTCGTGGAAGTCGGTGTCGGCCTGATCCCTGGTGGCGGCGGCCTGACCTACATCGCCCGCCGGGCCGCCGAACTGGCCACGGCCAACGGTGCCAGCGCCGAGCTGTTCACGTTCCTTCGGGAGGCCTTCACGGCAGCAGCCACGGCCAAGGTGGGGACGAGCGCCATCGAGGATCGCCGGATCGGCTACCTCGTGGAAGGGGATGTGATCGTCCCGCACAAGGATGAATTGCTCCACGTGGCATTGCAACAGGCCAAGTGCCTCTACGAGAGCGGCTACCGTCCACCGTTGCCTGCCCGGTTCCCGGTGGCCGGCCGTTCGGCGATCGCGACCATCAAGGGCACGCTCGCCAACATGCGCGATGGCGGTTTCATCAGCGCACACGATTTCCACATCGGCACGTTGATCGCCGACGTGGTATGCGGTGGCGACGTGGAAGCGGGATCGTTGGTTGACGAGAGCTACCTCATGGGCCTGGAGCGCAAGCACTTCTGCAGCCTGCTGGAGCACCCGAAGACCCAAGAGCGGATCATGGGCATGCTGTCCACCGGCAAGCCCGTGCCAACTGAACGGAGCAAGTACATGAGCAAACAAGTGCAAGACGCCTACATCGTTGCTGCCACGCGCACGCCCATTGGGCGTTCCGGCCGTGGCTACTTCAAGAACACGCGTCCGGACGCGCTGCTCGTCGCGGCCATCCACGGCGCCCTCAAGCAAGTGCCCGGCCTCGATCCGAAGTCCATCGAAGACGCGATCGTCGGGTGCGCGATGCCTGAAGGCGAACAGGGCATGAACATCGCCCGCATCGGTGTCATCCTGGCCGGTCTGCCGAACTCGGTGGGCGGCATCACGGTGAATCGTTTCTGCGCGTCGGGCATTTCCGCCGTGCAGCAGGCTGCCGATCGAATCCGTGTCGGTGAAGCCGAAGTCATGATCGCCGGCGGTGTCGAAAGCATGAGCATGGTCCCGATGGGCGGCAACAAGCCGTCCTTCAGCCCGGACGTGTTCGCACGTGACGAGAACATCGGCATTGCCTATGGCATGGGCCTCACCGCCGAAAATGTTGCCAGGCAGTGGAAGGTCTCGCGCGAGGCGCAAGATGCCTTTGCATTGCAATCGCATCAGCGCGCCCTGGCCGCGATCGCCGCCGGCGAGTTCAATGATGAGATCACGCCGGTCGAGGTCGTCGAGCGTTTCCCCGACCTGGTCACCGGCGGCATTGCGACGAAGACCCGCACCGTCAACATCGACGAAGGCCCGCGCCCGGACACGTCTCTCGAGGGCTTGGCCAAGCTGCGCCCGGTGTTCGCCGCCAAGGGCAGTGTCACGGCCGGCAACAGTTCTCAGACGTCCGACGGTGCAGGTTGCCTGATCCTCGCCGGGGAGAAGGCGATCAAGCAATACGGCCTGACACCTCTGGCCCGCTTCGTCAACTTCGCGTCAAGGGCGTGCCGGCCGAGATCATGGGCATCGGCCCCATCGAGGCCATCCCGGCTGCGTTGCGTTACGCCGGCTTGTCGAAGGACCAGCTCGACTGGATCGAACTGAACGAGGCGTTTGCCGCGCAGTCGCTCGCCGTGCTGAACACCCTTGAACTCGATCCGGCGAAGGTGAACCGCATGGGCGGGGCCATCGCGCTCGGCCACCCGCTGGGCGCCACCGGCGCCATTCGCGCGGCCACGGTGGTGCATGCGCTGCGCCGCCACAACCTGAAGTACGGCATGGTGACCATGTGCGTCGGCACAGGGCAGGGCGCTGCCGGCATCTTCGAACGGGTCTGAGCGTTCGGCTGTGGCGGTCCGCTGCGGCCGGTCCCGTAAGATCACGCCAGGAGATTCCCATGACCATCAAGACTGCCGTGTTCAACGGCGTTTACACGATTGAAATCGCGCGTCCGGAAAAGAAAAACGCGCTGACCAACGAGATGTACGGCCAGATGGCCGAGGCGCTTGTCGCGGCGAAGGCCGACGGATCGGTGCGCAGCGTGCTGATCACCGGCCAACCGGGCATCTTCACTTCTGGCAATGACCTCGATGACTTCATGAAGCGCTCCGGCACGATCGCCGAATCGGCGGGGTTCCAGTTCATGAAGGCGTTGACGGCCTGCGACAAACCAGTGGTGGCTGCCGTCACAGGCGCCGCGATCGGCATTGGCACGACGATGCTGCTGCACTGCGACCTGGTGTACGTGTCCGATGAAGCGCGCCTGGCCATGCCCTTCGTGAGCCTGGGCCTCGTGCCCGAGTTCGCGTCGAGCCTGCTTGTGCCGCAATTGATGGGCCCTCGCAAGGCGGCAGAAAAACTTCTTCTGGGCGACCCGTTCACCGGCCAGGATGCGGTCGATTGCGGCATTGCCAACGCCGTGCTACCGGCCACCGAGGTGGTCAATCACGCTCGCCGCATCGCCGAGCGCTTCAACACCTTGCCGCCGTCGGCAGTACGCCAGACCAAGGCGCTGCTTCGTCGCGCGAACGCAGATTCGGTGATGGCAGCCATTGCCGTCGAAAACGAAGTGTTCCTGTCGCGCCTCGACAGTCCTGAGGCGAAGGAAGCCTTCAGCGCATTCTTTCAAAAGCGCAGACCCGACTTCAGTCAATTCAATTGACTGGCACCTGGCAATCTCGCGCGAACCCGTGCTCTTCGAGGTCGTCCGTTTCCTGTTGACGCCGGTCGTCCGGTGGCAAGGCCGGCAGGTACACCGGCGCGCGGAGTCCTTGCCGGAACCTCAAGGCAACCGCGAGGGGGTGTCAGGCACCGGGCGGGTGTGCCTGAGGGTGCTGATCGTGGGCGATTCCTCAGCGGCGGGAGTGGGCGCACACACGCAGGCGCAGGCCTTGTCCGGGCGTCTCGGCGAGGCGCTCTCGCAACGGCTCGGCGGTGCCGTTGTCTGGCAAGTGGTGGCGCGCCGAGGGGACACCACGGCGGACTTGATCCGCGCGCTTGAGCACTTGTCGCTGCGGCCCGCGGACGTGATGGTCACCACCGTGGGCATCTCCGACCTGGTGCGTCACTTGCCACCGCGGCAGTGGCTGCACCACCTCGATGCCCTCGACCGCGCCGCTGCCCGCCGCGCAGGCGTGCGGCATTTTGTGCATTGCGGGCTGCCGCCCTTGCATTCCTTCCCGTTGTCGAACCCGTTGCGCTGGGTGCTTGCCAACGGGCAACAGCGCTACAACCAGGCGCTGGCCGACTGGGTGGCGCGTTGGCCAGAGCGTTGGTGGCTGCCCATTCCATTCGAGAACGAACTGTCGTCCGACAGCGTGTTGCTGGCCGACGATGGCTTCCATCCCGGTCCGGCGGTGTATGCCCTGTGGGCCGAGCAACTGGCCGGCATGATCAGTACGCAAATCGTGCCCCGCTTGCCGGGCACCACGCCCACGCGGGCGGTGCCGGCTCAGAAGTTGCTGCGCGATCCCCGTCCGGGGCCGCACATGTGAGAAAAGGCTCAGTCCTTCGGAATTTCGCGCGGTTGGCCTTGCATGTCGATGGCGACGTACGTCAGGTTCGCCTCAGTCACCTTGACCACTTCAGGTTCCGCCGGGTTCCGCTCGGCGTACACCTCGACGTGCACGGTGACGGATGTGCGGCCGATGCGCTCGACACGGGCATAGAAGCTCAGCAGGTCTCCGACCGAGACAGGCTGCTTGAAAACGAACTGGTTGACCGCCACGGTGGCGACGCGGCCCTTCGCAATGCGCATGGGCAGCACCGAGCCGGCCAAGTCGACCTGAGCCATGATCCATCCGCCGAAGATGTCTCCGTTGGCATTGGCGTCGGATGGCATCGGGGCCACGCGCATCGCGAGGTGACCCTCGGAGGGCAACGCGACACGCTCGGTGGCAGGTGAAGATGCCGGGTTGGAATTCATTGATTGGCAATGTCCGGGGAGGCGTCTGTCATTGTCCGCGACCTCGGTGCCCCGTGCCTGAGCGGGCCCGCCGAAAGCGCGGAAAGGATCACGCGCAGGCGGGCAGCCACAGGCCCACTGGGTCCGGTCCATGAGCGTGGCGCATGAATGACGGTGAGGCCTATTCAACTCTGGCGAGCATTCGCCGCCAGGTTTGGGCACACTGTCGTCCGACTGGATTGGCTTTTCACTTCATGCGCCCTGCGTCTCTTGCCGCGTCTTCTCGCGAAGCTTCAGCGCCGTCCGGCCCCGCCGCACCGCGCTCCGACTGGCGCACCTTGCGCAAACTGTTGCCCTACCTGTGGCAGTACCGGTGGCGCGTGGGCATTGCGCTCGCGTTCATGGTGGGCGCCAAGCTGGCGAACGTCAGCGTGCCGCTGCTGCTCAAGACGCTGATCGACAGCTTGTCGCTCGAACCCGGCGACGCCCGCACGGTGCTGGTCGTGCCCATCGGATTGCTGTTCGCCTACGGTGCATTGCGGCTGACCACCTCATTGTTCGGCGAATTGCGCGAGCTCGTATTCGCGAAGGCCACCGAAGGCACGGCGCGCAGCATCTCGCTCGACACCTTCCGCCACCTGCATGACCTGAGCCTGCGCTTCCATCTCGAACGGCAGACGGGCGGCATGACCCGCGACATCGAACGCGGCACTCGCGCCGTGCATTCGCTCATTTCATATTCGCTCTACAGCATTTTTCCGACTTTGATCGAGGTGTCGCTGGTGCTCGGCCTGCTTGCGGTCAAGTTCGACGCCTGGTTCGCCTGGATCACGCTGACGGCGCTGGTGCTGTACATCGCCTTCACCATCACGGTGACGAACTGGCGCACCCAGTTCCGCAAGCAGATGAACGAACTGGATTCACACGCCCACACGCGCGCGGTCGATTCGCTGCTGAATTACGAGACGGTGAAGTACTTCAACAACGAGGACTTCGAGGCGCGTCGCTACGACGAGAGCCTGGAGCGCCTGCGCCGCGCGGCACTGAAGTCGCAGACGACGCTGTCCATCCTCAACACCGGTCAGCAGCTCATCATCGCGAGCGGGCTCGTGGCGATGCTCTGGCGGGCCACCACGGGGGTGGTTGATGGCCACATGACGCTCGGCGATCTGGTGATGATCAATGCGTTCATGATCCAGCTGTACATCCCGCTGAACTTCCTCGGGGTGATCTACCGCGAGATCAAGCAGAGCCTGACCGATCTCGACAAGATGTTCACGCTGCTCGAGCGCGAGCGCGAGGTGGCCGATCGCCCCGATGCGCATGCGCTGCGCGTCAGTGGTGCGCACGTGCGCTTCAATGGCGTGAAGTTCGGCTACGAACGCGACCGGCTCATCCTGCACGACATCAGCTTCGACATTCCCGCTGGCCGCACCGTCGCGGTCGTCGGCCCTTCGGGGGCTGGCAAAAGCACGCTTGCTCGCCTGCTGTACCGGTTCTATGACGTCGACGGTGGATGCATCATGATCGACGGGCAAGATCTCCGCGACGTCACCCAGTCGAGCCTGCGCCGTCAGATCGGCATCGTGCCGCAGGACACCGTACTTTTCAACGATACGGTGGCCTACAACATTGGCTACGGCCGAGCCGGCGCGAGCCAGGCCGAGGTCGAGCAGGCAGCGCGCACCGCCCGCATCCACGAATTCATCATGTCCACCCCGAAGGGCTACGACACGGCCGTCGGGGAACGCGGACTGAAGCTCAGCGGCGGGGAAAAGCAGCGGGTGGCAATCGCGCGCACGCTGCTGAAGAACCCGCCATTCCTGATCTTCGACGAGGCCACGTCGGCGCTCGATTCCGCCAATGAACGCGCGATCCAGGCGGAACTGCAGGGGGTGGCCCGCAACAAGACGGCGCTGGTGATTGCCCACCGGCTGTCCACCGTGGTGGACGCTCACCAGATCCTTGTGATGGACCAAGGGCGCATTGTCGAGCGGGGCACGCACGGCGAATTGCTCGAGGCCAATGGCCGTTATGCTGAAATGTGGCGTCTGCAGCAAAGCGGTGGCGACTTGCCGGAGGACCGCGAGGACAGCGTGGATGGAAACCAAGTGGCTTGAAGACTTCGTGAGCCTTGCCGAGACGCGCAGCTTTTCGCGTTCGGCGCAGCTTCGCCACGTCACCCAACCAGCCTTCTCCCGCCGCATACAGTCCCTGGAGGTCTGGGCGGGCACCGATTTGGTCGACCGCTCATCTTTTCCCACGCGCCTCACGCCTGCAGGCGTGGCGTTGCGGGCCCAGGCGCTCGAGATCCTGGGCGCCTTGCAATCCACCCGCAACATGCTGCACGCCCACCAAGTGGCCGGGCAGGACATGATTGAATTCGCGGTGCCGCACTCGCTTGCGGTCACTTTCTTCCCGCACTGGGTGATGGACGTGCGTCAGCGCTTCGGCGCGCTCAAGAGCCGGCTGATCGCGATGAACGTGCACGACGCCGTGTTGCGCCTCACCGAGGGCAACTGCGACTTGCTGATTTCATACCACCACCCATCGCAACCGCTGGCGCTGAACCCGGACCGGTACGAGATGCTGAGCCTCGGCCATGAGGTGCTCGCCCCATATGCCCGGGGCGACGAATCCGGCAGGCCGATGTTCCGGCTGCCGGCCGCGCCAAATGAGCGAGTGCCGTTCCTGAGCTATGCCTCGGGGGCCTACCTTGGGCGCCTGGTGGAATTGATCGTCAAGCAAGCCCCGATGCCCCTGAACCTCGATTCCATCTACGAGACCGACATGGCCGAAGGCTTGAAGGCGATGGCATTGGAGGGGCACGGGATCGCCTTCCTGCCGGGAAGCTCTGTCAAGAAGGAGTTGCTGAACCAGCGTTTGGTGCGCGCCACCGGGCCCGGAGTTTGCGAGTTGTCGATCGAAGTGCGGATCTACCGGGAACGCCCGGAAGCCGCCCGCCACACGAAGCCGGGAGCCCAATCTTTATGGGACTTTCTGCGGGATTTCCCTGTGGCGAAAACACCTGAATGAACGAAATTCGTTCCCTTTGTTACTCTAAACTGTTGGCCTCTAAAAGGAGTTCTCCCCGTCATGAAGAAACTTGCTGGCCTCACCATTGCACTGTTGGTCGCCACCACCACGTCGGCCTTTGCTCAGTCGGACACGCTCGCCAAAGTCAAGCAGGCGGGTAAGCTGGTGATCGGCACGCGGGATTCATCCGCGCCGCTCGCTTTCACGACCGGCGACGGGAAGTACGTCGGCTACCACGTGGACGTCTGCAACCAGATCGCCGAGGCGGTCAAGAAAGCGGTCGGCAATCCGAAGCTGAACGTCGAGTACCAACTGGTCAC
>Ga0170475_107436419_pt1 | contig 27733 bp, 4 predicted proteins | sample Soicark_Litter_5_FD_111474 | JGI IMG/M metagenome (GOLD analysis project Ga0170475, IMG submission 111474) | Avena fatua rhizosphere microbial communities from Hopland, California, USA. Combined Assembly of 48 SPs
CCCGCATCGGCCAGGAGGGGACGATTGAGGCATTGATGCGCGGAGAGGATGGGATGAAGCAGATGCGCGATCAATATCATCGCCGGCGCGATTTCATCGTGCGGTGTTTGAACGAGATCGGACTGAAATACCACATGCTGTCGGTGGAGATTTCCGGCATGGCGGAAAAAGAGTTCGCTGTCGGGCTGCTGCATGTGTCCCTTTTGTTGCTCCTTTTTCAACCTTCTTATAACACACGCGCCAAATCAGGAAAAGAAAAACAGGATCGAGTCAATTACCGCAATCCGCGTTTGGTCTGGGAAGCCGAAAGAAAAATCGGCGGCAGTAACGTTTTATCTCTTGACCACGCGCCGTAATGGGCGACCCGTCTAAAATCGCTGCTGCAAAACGGAAAGTCTTAATGAACGATTTTCTGGTCCCTTTCGCTTCACTTTGCAACATCCACGCACCTGAGCGCGTGTTCGGGAAACCAAAATGGATCAGTAGCAACTTGAATACCGCGGCGATGTGCAAGCATAGCCATGCCACAATGCGCCCAGCACCACAATTGTTGGATTGAACTGAGCATTTCCATATCGACCACTGCTTCAGAGTCAGATTCAGAAACAACAGTCCCATCTTTGCGAGCGCGACTCCATAGCTTTTCAAAGTCTTTTCGCTGATTCTTAAGAAATGCATTCCAGTCTCGTTTAAGCCACGGAACAACCAACGGTTTTGCCGCGCCACGAAAAGAAGCATCGCGGTAAGCACCCCAAACTATTTCAGATTGTTCAGTGGACTTTTTCCAGTCGCCGAAAATCCAATATTTCAACATCCCACACCACGCGCTGGCATAGAGTTCTCCAAAGCTTTCTTGGGGAAGGTGATTTTTGCCGCCCGAAGCATCTACAACTCGCTCAGCAAGCTTTTTCAATTGCGTTTCACTCGAGGCAAAGATGGCGCAGTGCAAGAGATAGAGATCGTGCATGGGTCGCATATTGAATTTCGACGATTGCTCCTGCATCTCCATTCCCCGTTCAACAAATGATTCGACCCGCTTGCGAATTTCGACAATCTCGCCATGCAGGAGCCATTGGCACCAAATCCAGCCCATACATCCCACACTACGAGTCCGGCCATCTCCAAACCCTGCTTCTCTGAGGTAATTTGCGGTTACCGCATCTATTGGCTTCCCAAACTGCGCCATGATTTCCCAAACCCGAGCATTCGAAAGCAAGTTTTCTATCGTTATCTTTATGGGTTCCTGCATATTTTAACGCAACTGATTTTTCCATAGTTATCACGTTATGGGATATTGAATCCAGCGGAATTCACCTTTTGTTCTGTAACGATATCAGGCAGGCCCCCGTCTCCTTCCAGGGTTTCAACCTCGCCGGCATGAATTAATTCAAAACCTCGGATAAGCCACTTATCTCCCCTTTGTTTCAACGCACCCATTAAATACAGATCAATTTCACCCGCCTTTAGCATACTTGCCAATTGCGGTTCTCCAATGCCCTGTAGTCCTAGCTTGATGAATCCGTTGACAATATCTGAGCCGTATTTATTCAGCCAGCCGTATGACATTTGGCGAACTCCATTCATTATGTTCCATTTAAGTTTAGCAACTCCCGGCAACACACTCTTGCTGGCTTTGACCTCTCCGATAATTACGAAAAGACGCCCGTTCTTCACGCCTGCGGCAAACACGTCAGGGCCAACTGCACTAACATTCCCCGCTCGAAGTGCTCTAAAACCTTTCCGGTTCAAATAATTGCACCAGACTTTTTCTCCCGCCTCTCCGATTTCTTGATTGCTCTTAAGGTCCTTTGGATTCAGGTCATTTAGAAGCTGATCGCGCATATCGCGCATTTCCCATTGCACTAAAGTGTCTCCGGAAGCCTTGAATGACTGTAGCCCTTCACTTGTGGTAATAGCACTCATCATTCCGATCATGTTGAACTCATGTCCGCTTGGATCAGTGCCGTTGAGAGGATTGTCGTGGCAATAAAGGTACTTGTGCAAGCTCAGTGGGACCTGCTGGTTCCCTTCATAACTATCTATCGTCCAAAACCGTCCCGTATCCGGTTTATAATATCTGGCGCGCAGATAATATTGATTCAGATCACTATCGAACTGTTCCCCGCAATACAGGTATTTGTTCGTTGAACTGCCGGTCGAGGCGATCTTGTTCCCATACGCGTCATACACATACGTGTCCGTGATCGCTCCGTTGCTGTCCGCCAAGAATCGCGTGCTGCCGTGCCCGTCATAGCCAAAATACAGGGTTGTAGCCCCTTGCTGCTGGCTGATCAAATCCAGGCCGTAGTTGTAAACGGTGGTCAAGGTGCTGCCCTGATATTCCTCCACCACTTGTATATACCCACTCGGATTTTTGTCATCCAAAAGGTAATACGTCGTGGTGGCGCCCACTGTCTTCTTCACCCGGTTGCCGTCTCCATCGTACGTGATGACCACCGCGCCGTTGTTCGCGTTGGTCAGATGGTTCATCACGTCATACTGATACGGAGTGCCTCCGGAGGCGGTGGTGTTGCCGTTGCTGTCGTAGGTGTCATTCGCCAGCCAGTCATTGGCGTTGTAGCCGGGGCTTTGGTTGGTAACGCCTGTCACGGTCGAGGTCCGGTTCGTCCGGTTTCCCACTGCATCAAATTTGTAACTCTCCACCCCCAGCGTGCCATTGGTCTCGCCGGTCATCCGATACAGCAAATCATACGTCCAGTTGTAATTCCGGCTTGTACCGTTCACCGTTTCGGCCAGTGCAGTCCGATTGCCGGCAGCTCCTACGGTGTACCCAAAGCTCGCTAAGGACGTGGCGTTGAGTTTCCACACCATGTTCGTCAAACGGTTCCGTGCGTCATATTGATACAGGTTGGTGACGCCATTGCCGTAGCGCATTGTTTGAAGGTTTCCGATTTGATCAAAACCGTAACTGGCGATAGCCACGCCGTTGCTCAGCACATTGGAGAGCCGGCCCAGCGCATCGTAGCCATACGTCAGGTTCACTCCTCCCGTGCTGGAAGATTGGAGGTTGGTGATAGCACCGACGGCGTCGTAGCCGTATTTCAAAGCCACAGTCGAGCCTCCCGTCCAACTCACGGTCTTATTGGTCAATTGGCCCAGCGAGTTGTAAATAAATGCCGTCACCCCACTAGCGTCGGTCATGTTGGTGCGCCATCCCAAATGATTGTAGGCGTAACTAGCCTGGTATCCGGTCGCGACAGAGTTCGTCAATCTGCCCAGGAAATCATATCGATTGGTGATGACCTGTCCGTTGAAATTGGTATGATAGCTGGGGTTGCCAATCCAGTCGTAGGCGAACGATTCACTTTGGCCGTTCGGCAGCTTCCGGCTGATTCGCCGTCCCAAGCCGTCGTAGGCAAAGGTCGTGGTTTTGTTGTTCGCGTCGCGCTGCGAGATCAAGTTACCGAACTCATCGTATGCATAGACGGTGGTCACGGCCTGATCGGTTTCCGCAGCCATAGTCACCGAGGTGAGCAGGCCTCGGAAATCATAAGTGTATTTGGTGAGGACGCCGTTTTCGTCCGTCCCCTGCAACCGCTGCCCAAGACCGTCGTAGCGGGTGAATTGCGAACGCCGTCCCAGGCCGGTGTCCGGATAATCCGTCTGCACCACGCGATTGGCGGCGTCGTAGATATTGGTCACGGAATGGCCCAGGCCGTCGGTGGCAACGATTTGGTTTCCATTCGCGTCGTAAACGCGCGTGGAACTTGCAACTGGCGTCAACACGTTCACGGTCTCGGCCAGGGAGGTGGTGGTGGTGCTGTCGTTGATTCCTGTCACCGAGGCGTACGTCAATGTGTTTGTGCAGCGCCCCGCCTGGTCATATACTTGAGCTGTCACATTGGAGCGCGCATCCACGCTGAATTGCACCCGACCCAAGACATCGTAGAATGTGCGCGTGATCGTCAACGCCACGGCTCCGTTCGTGGTGGCGGTCATTTTGGTGAGCCCATTCGGTCCCACATAATCGCTTCCATTCCCATTGCCGCCCCCCTTAGTCATGGTCACGGCGGCAAACCGCTCGACTTTGATCGCACGGCTCGACGCATCGTAGGTCGTGCGTGTTCCGGGAGCGACGGTAGCGGAGGTATTTGCCGTTCGGTCCTGCGTGAACTCCGCAAGACCGTCGGGCGTATAAGAAGTGCGCGTGACAGTTCCATCCGGATACGCGACCTCCACCAACCGACCAGCAAAGTCATAGGTATTGGTCGTCACCCGCCCGGCATTATCCGCGCTGGAGAACTGCTTGCCGGCATTGTCATACACCGTCCCGTTCGTTTGCATGACCCCGCTGAGGGAGGAGCGAATCACGGTGGTAAGCGGCCGGTTTTGCGCGTCATACGCACTTTGCGTGGAAATGTTTTCCACCACATTGTTTGACAAGGCGCGACTCTTGATTTCGTTTGTGCGATTGCCATTGCCGTCATATTCATAGGTGACGGTTATCGGGGTGCCCACCACAGTTACGCGATTGATATCGTCGGACAAACCCCATTCTTCCGTCACCGATTTGACGTCGCCGAAGGCTGCCGAATCAGCTTCACCGGCCGATTCTCCCACATAAGAGTAAATCTTAACGAGAGTGTACGGCACGCCGGGCACGTTTCGTAATTCGCGATACAAACGTTTACCCAGTATTCGGCCGCTGGAGCTCGTCACAGAATTGGTATACTCGGAAATTGTTACCGCGCCGGAGGGTTCGGTAATTCGAAGCGGGTTGCCTTCATCATCGTACGTATACGTGGTGTCATTTCCGTTGGCGTCGCTGGTTTCCGTCGGCTCGCCAAATGAATTCATTTCGGCGGATGTGGTATTCCCGAGCTCGTCGGACTGGCCGATCAGGTTATTCTGGTCATCGTAGGTGAAGGTTTTCAGGCCGCCCAAGGCGTTTCTTTGTGCGATGAGCCGTCCCTGACTGTCGTAGGTATTGGTGACCATCAATGAGGACGGAGCATTGGTTCCGAGGACCGGTTCCGTGACGCCAATGATGGCGCCGGAATCATCGTGCGCCACATTGATCACTTTGCTCACACCTCCCACGGTTTGAATGATCGTAAGCTGATAATTCGTAAGGTTGTACGACGTGACGCAGTTCGCGATATTCGTTTGACGCAACAAATTGCCAGAGGTGTAGGCATTAGTGGCGCTCATGTAGGTGTTGCCGACCACGCGGACACCACGGGGGTCGTACACTTCCACAATGCGATTCGTGTTGTCTGTCCCAACACCGTACACGTATCGCGTCTTTTCCCAGGAGTTCGTATTCGCGCGATCCGCGAGGTGCCACACTTCCCGCAACTGACCACTCACGGTGACGTACTCGAGCACCGGCGGACCCGAGATCGAATCCCAAACGGTGATATTCGTCGAATTACCTCCGAGGAATTCATAGGCCAGGGAAACGCTTCTGCCACAAGAATGGAGAATATTGGTGATCCGATTCGCCGAATCGTAGCGATACGTCAGCGAGTTCCCATTGCGGTCCGTCATTGAGGTCAACAGCCACGTCTGATCGTCGACATACCGATCATAAAGATACACAGCACCATCCGGTGCCGTGTAACTGAACGATGAGAATGAAACCGCATCTGCTGCCTCATCGTCGGTATCCCCCAATATAATGGAGTCGTTATTCCAATGTCCGTCGCCGTGTTGCGATCTCGCATACACCTTCAAACGGCTGCCGGCGCCGTTGCAGGAAAGCGATCCGGAATTTAGATCATACTGGTCGAAAACCAGGTCCGCCGACAGGTTCCAATAGCTCGGGTCTCCGGTTGACTGTCCCTCCACGCCGACCGCGAACGGAACTTTGCCTCCCGAGGGCGAACCCACGGTTACTTCGTGATTGGTCGTGGAGCCCACCGTATACATGGTGATCGCGTTCAAGAATAGATTAGTTGAACCGATCCAACCGCTGGAAAGAGGCATGGAGAGTTTCAGCACGCCGCCGTTCCAACTTGGGGTCCAGCCCGCTCCTAGTAAATCCATATTTGTACTGTGGCTGTCGTATGATCGACCCAGCGTAATCGGCATCCCGGGGGCAGGCAGTTGCAAATCGGTGACGGACGCCGAATACGCGGTCAAATCGGGTTTGATCACCAAATTAAACGGCACCGAGTCGGAATTCATGACGGCAATATTCGGTGTTCCACCCGCCACATTGTCGCCCACCTTGACTTCAGCGGAGGCGGTAACCGTGTGTTGGCCGCCCTTGGGCTGCACCCAATTGTAGGCGAAAGGTTCCGAAGAAACGACCGCGATGAGATGGCGCCCATCATCTCGTAAGTCGTAGAAGGAAATACTCTTGATCGCCAAACTGGATTCCACCCCTAGAGTAAGGTTGGTCGGGCCAATAATATCGTTGGTCACCTGGAACATGCCAGCAACTTTGAGGCGCAAAGGCGGTTCGGTTCCAGTGTCGAGCGTGGTCAGGGAATAGATGGTAGTGATCTCCTCCATTTCGCCCGACTGATTATCCGAAGTCACACAGCGGATATCGAAGTACAACGTGCTGCCATCCAAAACATCCAACGGAATGTCATAGAAACAAGACAAGCCCTGGCCGTCGAAAACCGGTGTGAGCGCGGCGCCCTGGCGGACAAAGACCTGGTAACGATTTGCGCCTGCGCGCGGATTCCAAGTCAACATTGCGCGCGCGCCAACGCCATCCGGCGAAACCGTGAGTGAAACGCCGAAATTCTCCGGCGGCAAAGGCGGCAGCGTGCCCAGTGGCATCGCGTTAGTTATATTGGAGTAGAATTCAACGCCCGTCGGGGTAGTCGCCCGAATGCGATAGTAATGTCGCACGCCGTTTTGGATATCGGCGTGGCGGTAATGTGAATCGGCATTCTTATAGGCGTCGCCATTATTCAAGGTGGCGACGGTTTCAAAGGTTGATCCGTCGAGCGAATGTTCCACGCTAAAGCTCGCGGCACGCACAGGCGTCCAGGACAGGTCCACATACGCATTCCCAGCCACCGGCGGCAAGAGGGTCAACGCGGACGAATACATCGGAGTTGCGGGAAGTTCGACCTGCAGCCGGTTATACTTATCATCCATCGCGGTGACGCGATAATAATACGTGGTGCCATTGACCACGTCCTGGTCGAGATAGGCCAAGCCAAAGCCGACAGTCGTCAGTGGGGAATAGGTTCCCGAAGCGGTGCGGCGCTCGACGTAGAATTGCCAATTCGTGCCACTACCTGCGACATAATTGGTGGTGCCAGGGACATACCACTGCACCAGCACCATACCGCTGTAAGGATAAACCTGCGCGTTCAAACTCAACCCGGACGGTGCAGATGCCCCGATTAAAGGCTGGGCGGACACCCACCTTGGATTGCGATAGGTGCTGCCATCGTAGAAGTTTCCGTCGACAACGTAATATCTCAGGCCGGTCATCAGTTCGAGGGAATAGTTCCAGAAGGACAATTCCTGAAGTATAAGCCGGTTCATGATGGACCGGTCGTTCGCGCTTAGTTGGGTTCTGCGGTTATAGAGTGACAGGGTCCGCGCAGAGAAATTGTTGGTATAGGCGTCGCACTGGAATTGAAGATTCGTATTTTGAATCGCGGCGGTCAATGCGAGCGCCACTTTCTGCCGGGCGGTTTGAGTGTAAGAACGATAATTCGGGTCTCCCGGATAAACCCTGCTGCCGAGGGTGGTGACCGCACCGCTCATTGCGTTGGATAATGCGACAGCGAAAACATCATTGGTGCTTCGCAGACGATCTACAATATCCCAGGTGTTATCGAATTTCACATCAGCCGCCACGTACTCAGCAGGGGTCAATTCGTTCATACGAGCGAGTTGGCCGGCAAATACATCTTCCAACAGGTAACGATTCAGTTCCGCCACGTCGTTGGTGGTAAACGTATTCGTAGCTTGCCTGAACAAATCAATCCGCGTCCGCGCAGAAAGATCGCCATTCGTGCTAAGACCCAACTGGCTCAACGTGAACACATTCGTACCCCCATGAATCATCGCGTTTAATTGATCAATGATCGTCTGGCGAGTTGAGGCAATCGGTTCGTCCGACCACGAATACATGTGAGCGAGGTAATTGGTGACGGACTTGCGGGCAAATGCGTTGAGATGGTTGTAGACCCATTGTCCCGCAACATCATTGGTGTCGACCAATCGAGAGGCAAAGCCCCGCATGGTGACAATATCCACGGCCGTGAAGTTCGAAGAATTGAGGCCGGTATGCCATATCCGCGTGTCCAGCATTTCACTGCCGAGGACGACGGTGTCGTCGGCGGATAAGGCGGCGACGGAGTAGCCGTCATGCAGTGGCAACGCAGTGCATTCCACGTTGTAGCTGGCGATCAAATCGCTGTCCGGCCAATCGACATAAACTTGCTGATAGCCAGGAATGGCCCGGGGCTGCACGTCCCACTGGGAGGTCATCGCCACGAGAGTCACTGATTCCGATGAGCGGCTCTCTTCGCCGTCACGAATGGCCGAAATGCTGATGATGACGGGTTTCTGCGGGATAATCTGAAAATCGTACTGGTATTGGTAAATTCCGCTTCCGTAGTCACTGCGACTAATCAAATTGGTAGTAACGTCCTGCACGGACGGAATGCCCGAAAAACGCCCCTGCGATAAATACTGGTAGCGGATGCGGAAGGCTGAAACGTTCGTAGTCTCATCCACCGGATAATTCCACGTGAGATGCGCGACGCCATACGTGTAGGAACTGGGGGCGTCTCCGGAATTACCGGAACTGCCCGAGGCGCCACTGTCGTCGGTTCCGTCTCCGAGTAGTAATGAATCCGTGCCATCATCTTCTGAACCGGAACTTCCATCATTGTTGTATTGAATCTGTATGGAGGCATAGCAGTATTGTAAATCCGGAGCGTCCAGGCAGTTACCATTGGCGGTATCCACGGAAACGACATTCGACGGAACTGATTCGCCGGCGTCGTTCACCGCAATGACGCGGTAAGCATAATGGCTATTCGTCACTACTTCCGAATCTTCATAGAGCAACGAAGTAACCACCACGCCCCACTCTGGGGCAACGTGGGCGACTGGCTCGAAGATCGTATTCGTTCCCGCCGTTCGTTCGACGCGGTACTCGACTGGATTGCTTTGCGCGGAATTCGTGCTGACATTCCAGGTTACGACGACGCTGCGACACTTGTTGGTCACCGCCACGGACGGAACAGTGGAAGGGGTCGGCTGAGGTTGAACGTCCACTTCCCGCGATTTAGCGGTTTCAACTCCGTTTACAACCGCAGAGACCACGTAATAATAAGTCTGATTGTTCACGAGCGGCTGCAGGGATAGTGCGTTTTGGCCACCAATCTGATTTGTCAGACCGTCGAAATATATCGGAGTGGTGGACGATCCGATCGACACGTAACCGAGGTCAGGGTCCAGAGACCGGTAAATATTGTATTGAGCGGCGCCCGGGAAAGGATCCCACGTGAGCTTGGCCGATTGATTCAGCCCAACGCCCACGAGGTGCGTCGGTTTACCTTCTTCTTTGATCCCGATGGCGAAGGCTGAGTTTCCACCAGCATACAAGTCCGTGACATTTTCGACCCCGTTGATCCTGACCGGGCGAGTTTTGAATGAGGAGTTGAAATCAGCATCTTCGCTGTTCCAACTGTTCATTGGATTCACCTGCAGAATCCCGTAGGTGCCCGTGTCTCCCCAACCCCATACCGCGCCATGTTTGTCCAGAGCGAGCACGGTATTGTCTGAACAGACGACCTTGACGATGTTCTTGAGCGGTAATGGCACCGGCGTAAACATGGCTTTGCCATTGATCCAACCCCAGGCCCAGACGATGCCATATTCATCCAAGGCCACCGCAAAGCTCGCAGCGGCGGCAACGGATTTGATGGGGGCACCCGCCTGGAAAGTCACAGAGACGGGAACATTAGTATTATAGCTGCTTCCCCATCCTCCGTACGTATCCAGCTTGGGAACATGGCCCCACTCAACGACCGTGCCGTCGGCTCTCAAAAAGACCCAATGATAGTTGTTAACACTGATCTTTATGATCGGATTAACTTCGCCATTGGTCGTACCGAGGCGATCCACATTTGCGGGTGCCCACGGTTGCGTCTCGTCGCGCAGCAGGAATGGGATATAGTTTGACAAGTCGCCGTAGATTCCCCATTGCCAGAAACCGCTGAGATCATCAAACTGGTGGTAGGCGTTATCTCCCCACCACCACACTGAGCCGTCCTGGCACCGCGCCAGGCACAGATGTGGATCTCTCTGAATCTCCACTATCCTGCGTCCTGGGACGATTCCATTCGCATCGTTGCCCGGGATGGTCACGCGTCCCGGAAGTAAGTCCAGCCACGCACCAATTAAGAAATACGAGTCCCAATAATCGCCCGGCCACGAGGCCCGCGAGTTGATTACGCTCGGAAGATTGGTATCGATTTGACGTCCCAGGTTGGACGCGGCCCCCCACGACCAGAGGGACCCATCGCGCTTCAGCACCAGGCGGAGATCGGCGCTTCCGCAGACTGCCTGGACATTATCAAAGGACTGTCCGCCGCCGTTGGTCCAGTCCGGAGTCCGGTAAATAGTGGGCAACGTGACAAGTGGCAACGGCATTCCCACATTCGTCCATCCGTCCGGAATCGAATTACTCCACGCAATCGCCTTGAAAATCCTGGCTTCCGCATTCGTTCTCAGGCCGGGCTGAGCTTCGACTTCAACTGTCGTGTCCCAGTTGGTGTAGGCCAAAGAATAGATGCGGCCGAGCATTCCGTTCTTGTCGCCGCCCCATTGCCAAAGCTTGCCATTGTCATCGACAGCAAGGGATTGGAAGCTGTCTGAAGCCCACCAACCTGCTAGTTCGGAACTTTGGCCGATCGATATGGAATTGATATTGCCCGGAAGATCCAGCACCTGAACCGGCGCAAGTTCCCACAAGCTGTAATTCTCGTTGTGGAAATAATTGTCGCCTCTGAAATGCAGTTCGTTGGTATAGGGGCTCCAAGCGGTGCTCGGGGGGATAATTCCATTCACGCCTTCCCACGCAGTGAAGTTGGTCAGCGCCGCATGCGAATAATAATGCATCGGTGGGACCGGTTCGTTGCATTCACTGCAATCGTCGCCAAGCCAAATGGGCCACGATATATTAAACCAATTGAACACACTAATCCGGCTGTGCCAATTTGGGCTCCACACTCCATTCTCTCTGAAGTAAGTAAGCGTGTCGGCATAGTGCCCATTCCCAAGCTGGCCCTTGTCGTTTTTGCCCCAGCCAAATACATATCGCTTTGGCTGGACCACAATCCTGACACCAACGGTTTTGTTAAACCGCTGGGTGCCATCAGACACATAAACCTGGAAAGCCGGGGTAGTTGGGTCGGCAAGGGTCGTGGGTGGCGTCCAAACGGCTGAACACCCGTTGCTAATGATATTATTATTCGGGCCGTAAGGTGAACCGCTGATCATCAGTGATCCGCTAATGACTTTATCAACCACATATATCAGTGGCTGACCTCCGATATTCACCAGCGAAGAATTGGTCAGCAATGTCTTGAACGTAATGACGTAATTGCCATTGACCGACGGAACGGCGAGCGTGTTGACGTAGTTCAGCCGTGGCTGCGGATTGGTGGCGCATCCAAACGGAGTCACACCCACTGTGTCCGATTGAACCGTATAGGCGAATCCGTTTTGACCGTTTATTCCCGGCGTCACCACGGCAGCCTCGACTCGGTAGTAATAAGTTTGTCCAGGCGTCAATGACGACAAGTCTGCGAATGTCCGATTTGTTGTTGTGCCCACTTCCGCAAAACTTCCCGAGAATGAAGTGGAACGATAAATCGTATATCCAGCCGAATTGGCGACGCCATCCCAGCCCAGGTGTGCTGCCTGACGGCCCGGGCGAATTTGCAGTGTCGGCACCGCGCTGTTGGTTCGGTCTGGCCGGAGCAACTCATTCTCATATTGAAGGAACGCCAACGAATCCGCATCCTGGAAGTCGGCGGGGTTGTATCCGCGCTTGTATTCCCACCCGTCTGGCAGGCCATCGCAGTCGGAATCCATGGCCAAGGGGTTCGTTCCGATCCCGTCTTCCAGCACATCCGACAATTCGTCTCGATCCGTGTCCTGCGAAATGACCAGCGCATAATTCGCGGCGATTTCGTCCGCAGACATCGGGAAATTATATGTTGCCATTTCGTCGAATGCGCCCTCAGCCTGGTCCCCGCCTTTCCACGAACTGCCGATCCGGATAATGCCATCCGTTTGCAGCGCGGAGAGCCAGTTAGTATCCAGCGGCATCAAGCCTTGTCCGAGGTACCGCCCATTTGCATAAAGCTTCAGCGTTTCAGTCGTGCTGTTGGTTTGACAGGTCAGCACTACCTGGCACCACTGATGCATTGGAAACGCGTTTGCGGCGGCAACCCATTCGGTGTGGGCATACCCCGACTGCGTTTCCAGTCTCAGCATGGTTCCCAAGCTGTTGACCGAGATCGCGAGCCAAGTGGGGTTCCCATCTGGTGGCAGCAACGGCTTGGCCAAAATGTCGTTCGGAAATGCGTCTTCCAGGAGCATTCGATTCAACCGCAACAAATCCTCGCCATGCGGCATCTGAGCGAGAAGATTCGATGTTCCTGGCCTCAAACTGATATTGCTGAACCGATTGGCGTCGTAAATGCACGGCCCCAATAACAAGGTGTTGATGTCTTTGAGCAGGTCCTTGAGACCCGCTTCACTCACGCTCGTGCCGGGGGTTAGGTTATCGAGAATAAAAGCTGCCACTCCATTGGTATCCAAGCTAATATCCGAAAAAAACCTGGTAGTGTTGGTAACGTCGGTCGTTGCGAGAATCCATGTGTAGGTTACTTTGTGGCCCGCCTCGAAAAGCCGAACCATTTTGCCCGGGCCGCTGCCATCAGCACTCAGGCCACCCCAGTCCGGGCGGAACCAGAATTGGATCGTTCCCAAATCATAGGCGATGACCGGCGCATTGGTGACATAAGGGCCGCGCCGCATGGGATATTCGAGCAGCGATTGCTGAGCGGAATTCAGATAAACGGAATCACCACTCCATGAAGATGCCGTGTTCAAACCATTGGTTGTAACTGGTGCGAGGCCGCCTTCGTCATGCCAGTTTGGAGAGTCGTTGAAACGCCAGTAGCCGAGCCGAGTCCGCGATCCATTGGTAGGCGTCCCATTCGTAGCGCCGGGAATCAGCGGAATTCTCACCTGGAACGTTTGCGTGCTGTTGGTATAAGGCGGAGTCGTATTGGATGCGAATAGGGTTATCGTGTTCGTCCCGAAATATCCCCAAGGCGCGGAAACGGTAATGGAATACCGGTTGGTCGCCGGGTTCGCGAGATTTGATGCCGTGCGTGTCACCACAGGAACAACATTCGTGTCGGTGGAGACGGCGACGAACGCGATCTCGTCGGCAGACGAATCTGAATCCGTCACGGTAGCCCAATTCGTCGATACGACCGTGTTGCTAATTACCAGAGACGCCAGATCGACCGTGATGACGGGTGCGGCGGAATTGATGGGCGGACTAACAATCACCGACTTTCCGCAGGAGTTTCCGGTCGTGGACACCCGTTCATATAGTCTTAACTCCGAAATGCCTACCACATTGGTCGAGTGATTGGTTCCCACCCACACGCCGTAGTTGGTGATTTGATAATGGGAGAAGGGATAATTGCCACTGTCGAACGAAAACGTTTTCTTTACACCATTGGTCCATGGAGAGTAACTCGATCCAACGTGCAGAGTTATCCAGTTGGTGCCGTCCGTCGATCCCTGGAAGACCCAGTTGACTGAACCGACCCCGCTATCCTGGAAATATCCAGTGGGGCTTGATGGGAACACGTCATAGTCTTCAATGACCTTGGGACTTGGGAAATCCACTCTTAGCCAGGCGTTATTCGTGACTGACGGCCACCAGCAATTGGTCCACGAAACGGCATTGCTGCTGATAATCCCGTCAAAAGCATTCGTGGCAGCATATGCCTGTGAACTGGCCGAAATGACGGCGTTGCTGATAGCTACGAGATTGGTTAGCAAAACATCGGAGGAATTGTTCCAATCGCTGTGGCAGACGGTGAGAGAAACAGGCGTGCTCGACACGCTGCCACAAGGTGTGGTGGCGGTGAGTTGGTAAAAGCCGGAATCTTCCGCAAGCACGGGGTTGATGGTCAAGGTTGAGGTGTTCGCCCCGTGCATTCGATCGCTGCTAACCGGAACACCGTCCTTGGACCATTCGAAGGTAGCGTCTGGAGACAATCCGCCGACGGAAAACACGAAATTACTTCCTTCATCGACAGTTCCTCCCTGAGGTTGGGAGGTGATATTTAGAGAAACTCCGGCGGGGGTCAGAGGGGCAGGCTCACTCCACGTGGTAGCCGCAACTGAATCATAGTTCCAGTTATAATCATAGTACGAGACAGTCTCGCTGACAGCCACCTGGTAGATGCCGGCATCATTGGTAGACACATTTGAGACCGTGTAGGATGAATCGTTAGCTCCGGGTATTGCAGTCCCGTCATGGTACCATTGATACTGCAAATCGCTTGCGTCCGGATACCAACCACTCCCCCACAAGGCCGTATACCAACTGATCCCCATCGTGCGTGTCGCCGATACTGAAAAGGTAACAGGCTGGCCAACGCAACCTGGCTGATCGATCGGCTGCGAGTCAATCACCGGCCTCATCGTGGAGGCGTAGAAATATGGAATCCAATAAGGGAAATTTGAGTAATAGCCCCAATAGTACCGCGCGAACCAGTAATTCAAAAAGTAAGGCGGAAGATTGTATGGAAAACTACTAACGTATCCGCAGTCGGTATTCTGCCTTACCTGAACCACCGCCCCGGGAATCCAATAACCGGAGTATTGCCTGAAAGCCAATGTTTGCAGGTTTATTTGTTCTCCTGTCCCGACCACGTTGCCATCCAGCAGCCATTCGTATGAGGCGCCCGGCTTGGGATTTGCCACACGGGCGGTAATTGCGTCGATGGCCCAGTAAGGCAGCCATCGATAGCGCCAGCCATAGCCAAAGGTTGCATCACACCAAAGGTAACGCAGGGGAAAGTATCTGAACTTGGAACGAGAAAAATAAATATACGGCCGGTTATTCGGACCGTTCAAGCTCAAGGTCGCCATCAGATGAATCGCGTTACCGCATGGCTGCGTCATGGTGACCATGTATGTTCCAGCATCACCTGGCTGGACATTTTCAATAATCAGATTCGTCGTATTTATCCCGTGGATTCTGGGGCTATTGGTGAGCGAACCTCCGATTTTCGTCCAACGAAACTGGACACCGCTGCCCAAAGCTCCCAGATTGAACGAGGCGGTTCCCCCTGCACAGACCGTCATATCAGAGGGAAACGACGATATAGTGGTCATACTGTTTATGATGACTCTGGTCGTCTTCGAACTCTCCACGCCCGCGCTATCCCTTGAGACGGCGGTGTACCAGCAATCCGCCAGCGAGGAATTGACGATGTAGGTTGAGCTCGTAGCACCGAGAATGGGAATCCCATTGGAACTCCATTGGAAAGCCACCGCTCCGGCTCCAGCCGGGGGCGCGGTCAATACCAAACTAGAACCTCCGGCACTCGTGTTCCCCGTCGGAGGCGTGGTGTTGAAGATATCCTGATCCGAGAGGCGCCCGGCAAAATCAGCATTCGGTTCATTGTCTTCATAACTCGTCTGATCTGGTGTCAACTCAGCCAACAAGTGCAACTGAGGCGTTCCCGAACTGGTGAGCGCCGCTGACGTCCTCCAGATTCGTTTCTTAATAACATTGGGCAGATTGGTTTCCAGCATTGTGAGATAGAGACTTTGATGCTGATTTTGCACCGAAGGGGCAACCACCGGCGTGCTGATGGCCGTTTGTCCAAATGGCGTGATATAAGATATTGCATAGGCATAGGTGCCGTAGGAAGTCGTCGGCGGATCCAGTCTCCCCACGGAGGTTGTTTTCAAGACTACCGTCGGGCCTGCTGGATCGGGCACGAAGAAGCTGCCCGCAGTGGAATTCGTCTCGGTCGGGTCACTAACGAGCGCGTTCAGGCGACTTCCGAAATCATCTCCGGATTCTTTATCCACATACTGGCCCTGGGTCGGCGGGATTTCTGCCAGCAAATACAGATCGGAAGACCCACCGTAATTTCTCCAAATGCGCACGGATACGGCATTGACTACATTGGTCGGGAATGTGATTTTCACAGCCTGTGCTCCAGTTACGGGGGCGTTTGTCACATAGGGACTTATGTCGGTTTGACCACCGTTCGCTGCGACATAAGAAATTGCGTAGGTATTCGTTTCATCGATTCGACTGGTAGCGTCGGTGACGAGGGAAATTCCCGGTTGGGACGGGTCAACTATTTCGTAACCCGAGCTGGTCGAATTTGTATCCGGCGGAACGAACATGGCGGTGTCCAGGCGGTGCGTGAATTCATCGGCCGATTCCTTGTCAAAATAAACTGCTTGAGTTACTGACAGCTCGGCCAACACACGAAAATCAGGCACGCTGGATATCGATCTCCAAATGCGGGTCTTCAGAACATTCGGAACATTGGTCTGAACAGTTACAACCACGCTTTGGCTGCCGGACGGGTAATCATTCGTGGCGAAAGCTTTGAGCGCCGTTTCCCCCTGCGAAGTAAGATAAGACAAGGCGTAGATGTAGGCATCATCTATTTCTCCCGCGGGACTATTCGTCAATCTTACCGCGGGCGCCGGCGCGTCCGTAGTGTAAAGGGCGCCTCCGGAAGTGTTGACCGAGGGAGGGGCGGCGGATCCACGCGAAACGAGACCTGAAAATTCCCCGTCAGAAATTTGATCCACATACGAATTCGTATTCGCGGGCAACTCAGCCAGAAGACACAGCGTGTTTGTACCCGGCAAGGATCGCCATATCCTTTGCTTGATGACATTCGAGACGTTCGCCGTCAGCGAAAGCACAACGCTGCTATCAGCCGACGGTTGAGCATTAGTCACCAACGGGCTCAGCCCGGTTTCTCCGAACACCGTCAAATAGGATACTGCATACCTGTTTGTGCCATCGATGCGACCCGCGGGCGCGTTGGTCAACCGCATTCCCGGAGCCGAAGGATTGGCAACGGAAGGACCGGTGCAAATGGTGGCAACATCGTATGAAAGCACTTGCAACATGGCGCCAGCTTCGACACTGCCTCCCGAGTTATTCACCACCACCGAGTAATGGCCCGCATTCGTTCCTTGCACGTTCGAAACCGTATAAACGTTCTGGGTCGCCCCCGCGATCATCGCGCCGTTAAACATCCATTGGTAGCTCATCGGTTGCGTTCCACTCGCCAGCGCCGTCCATGAGGCGGTGCTGCCGGGGCCAACGGAAATGTTTTGCAACGTATTGGTAATGGTCGGAGGAACGTAGACCGTCAACAGGGCATTGGCACTGACTGCCGTCCCGGCCAAATTGGTCACCACCACGGAATAATTGCCCGAGTCGCCGGTATTGGCCGCCGTCACGGTATAGGTCGAGTCCGTGGCTCCAGAGATTGGAGTTCCATTAAACTTCCATTGATAGGCGAACGGACTTGTTCCCGAAACACCTACGGTGAAGATAACGTCCCGATATTGCCTGACGTTTTGGCTCAGCGGCTGCTGGGAAATGGTGGGCGGGACAACCGGGAAAAGCGTCGCATTGGAACTAACCGTCGCGCCAAATTGATTGGTGATATACACCTGGTAACTGCCACCGTTGGTCGTCTGAATGTTAGATAGCGTCAACGTCGCATTCGTTTTTCCAGTAAGAGGTGCGCCGTTGAAATACCATTGATATCTCAAGGGTGAATCGCCGATGGCCGTGACCGTGAAATTCGTGGTTCCTCCCACTGGCACTGCAACATCCACCGGTTGGGTCGTAACCCACGGGGCCAGACCCGCGATGGCCAGGCTGTGCGACTCTCCGGCCGAGATTGCCGCCACCCAGGAGATATTGGTTGGATAGAGCAACAGTGAAGCATTCCCCCAACCACTGAGAGAGGCTCCACTTAGAATTGTCAGAGTATGCTGAGGTCCAGCCGCAATCGCCGTGGCTGCGTTAGTAAAATCCGACGGAATGCCCGCCCAATTCAACGCCACAATCGAGCCATCACCTTTCAACGCCAGACCACTGTAACCGCCAGCGGCAATGGCAATCACATTGGTCAAATCGGACGGAACACTCGATTGATCGTAGATGCCCCACGAGACAACAGTACCGTCGCTCTTCAGAGCCAGGCTTTGATAGGCGCCCGCAGCCACTGCAACGACATTGGATAAACCCGAAGGCACATTCGCGTTGCCATAGGAATCCGAACCCGATGCCCACGCCACGACCGTCCCGTTGCTTCGCAAAGCCAGGCTATGGTAATAGCCGGCTGCTATGGCTATGACATTGGTGGCCTGCGCCGGGATGCCGGTCAGACTGGCGTCACCCCAGGCCACCAGCGTTCCATTGGTTTTGAGGGCTAGGCTGTGAAAATAGCCAGCCGCAATTGCCTTGACTCCGGTCAAACCGACGGGAACGTTCGTCTGCCCGTAGTCGTTGTATCCCCAAGCCACCACCACTCCATTACTTCTCAGCGCCAGGCTGTGATATTCACCGGCGGACACGGCAATCACATCATTCAGACCGGCCGGAACATTCGTTTGGCCATAAGAGTTATCTCCCCAAGCCACGATACTCGTCGGAATCAGAACCGGGATATCGGCGCTGGTTGCGCTTCCCGCGAAATTCGTGACCACAACGCTATAATTGCCACTGTCCGAAGGCTTCACAGAATTGATCGTGAAAGTGCTGTTGGTTGCCCCGGAGATATTCGTCCCGTAGTGACGCCATTGGTAACGCAACGGAAGCGAGCCGTTCGCCTGAACTGTCAACCCCAAGCGAGAACTCAATGCCACTGCTACATTGGTTGATAACTTGGCGATTTCGGGCGGCGCAATCACCGAGAGAGTCGCCACGGAGCTGGTGATGCTTCCTCCGCGATTGGTCACGACCACGAAATACGCTCCCGCTCCCGCCGGCCGGACATCATCCCAATTAGTAACCTCAGCGGACGTATAATAGACCGAGTTCGAATCGCGCCAGACAGTTTCTCCCCTCACATTCTTGATCGTGTAAGCATTGCTGACTCCTCCACTAAAGGGTGAGCCATCATAGAACCATTGATACGTAAGTGGCAGACTGCCCGCCGCAGTTACATTGAAGGTGGCGTCCGCGCCCTGGTTAGCCGCCTGGTTGACCGGTTGAATGACGATCGTCGGCGGAATGTTGGTGGCCACAACTGCGTTGGAACTCACCGCAAAACCCGCTGCGTTAGAAACCATTAAGGAGTACGTTCCCAGATCGCCCAATCCCGCTCCCTGAACGAAATAACTGTTGCCAGTAGCGAACGGAAGATTCGTGCCGTTCAACCGCCATTGGTAATAGAGTGGATCTGTTCCGGACGCCGATGCGGTCAGCCATATGTCCTCGCCCAGATTCACAAACTGATTGGTCGGCTGCTGCGTGAATGAGGGTGGAACCAGCACCGTCAGAACTGCCGTTGCGCTGCGAATGCTTCCACCGACATTCGTCACTACGACCGAATAACCTCCGGCGTTCGCCACATCGACATTCGTGATCGAGAAGACGCTCTGACTTGCGCCAAAAATGCGCGTGCCATAACGGTACCATTGATAGGACAGAGGCGCGGTCCCGGTAGCGCCCACCGAAAACGTCACATTCGAGCCCTTGATTACCGTCGCCGACACCGGCTGGTTAGTGATATCGGGAGGTATGCTGATGGTAAGTGTGGCTATCGCGCTTTTTAAGGTGCCAAATTGATTGCTGACCACGACATGATAATAACCTTCTGATTCCGTGCCGACATAAATCTGCGTCAGTGTCGCGTTGGTGGCATCCGCAACGATGTTTGAATTGTAGAACCATTGATAACTGAGCGGAAAGCCGAAGGACGCGGAGCAAGTGGCAACCACACTAAAAACTGATGTGCCGCCATCCGGCACTATTTGACTGACCGGCTGAGTCGTAATCATCGGCGTGGGATAGCCGCTGGCGACTTCCTGGGCTGTCATTGCGTAATTATAGGTTTCCAATTCATCAAACGATCCTTTCGCCAGATTGGTGCCGTTCATATCGCCGCCAATGCGGAAACCGAGTGCGCGGGTTTGCGCTCCGGGCCAGTAACTCACGCCGGCGCCATTGGTGAAGACTGGCTGGCCGTCAATGTAGAGCGCGGACTTATTGGTCGAATACGTCAGGACCACTTGATGCCACTGATTGGAAACCCATTGCACAGGTGCGGTCAGATTTGTGGTCAAGGTGGCGGCAGTATTGGTTTGGGTGCAGAAGTTGATGTTCGTACCCTGCGGATTCAACACCAGTGACCACCACCCGTTAGTGGTGCCTTTGGTGCCAACTTCCACCAATCGCGCTTCGGTCTGTGGTCCGCCGCTCGCGCCACTACTCCAACTTGGCCTCATCCAAAAGCGCAGAGTGCCTTTCCGCAGGTTGATGTTCGCTATGTTGTTTGACGGCTCTCTTTCGCTATAGGTCAACCACGCCGGGACGTTTGTGTCGATCCGTACGGCATTCGAACCAATTCCGCTTACCAGCCCCAGATTCGTAAAGGTGATTGGCACCTGGCCCTGGACGCCGGTCCAGTTTGTAGTATCGAAATGCCATGCTCCCAATTGCAACGGCTTGAGGCTTTCCGGATCGGTGGGACTGGTGCCGTTGGCTTGCTCGTAACAATTGCCCAAGGCGTCGTAGTCCGTGTCATCGCTCACCGTGACGGTTAGCGTTCCGACATAATTGCTGACAGAAGTGCAAATGCACCCGACGGGGAGCGCCGCCCCGGCGGCGGGGCTTCCGTTCCATTTTTTGCCATTCGATCCGGCGGCGTAAATATTCTGAATATCGCCGGCCGTAAGGGCGCATTGATACATGCTGGGTTCGTCGATGACTCCCTGATAGAAATAAGATCCGGTGGAAAACACACCCAGCTTCAAAGGTTGAGTGGACACCAAATCTCCCTTTGCCCCGGTCGGGTTGTTCGTTTGAATGGGCCGGCCGTCAACATAGAATATCAGCCCTGTCGTCGAACCGCGCTGCATTGTTACCGCGACATGATGAAATGTGTTATCAAGCAGATTGCTGCTGGCCGTTGCCTGGAAATTGAAAGAGCCATAGGGCGTATAGATGGCCAAGGCGGGTTTGCCGGAACTCAAAAAGAACCAGAAGCCGCGGCTATAGCCGCCGAGGGCGCCATATTTCGACATGATCGTGCGGCCTCCGGTGGCAGTACTGGGAGCCTGAATCCAAGCTTCCAATGTAAAATCATTCGTCGATCCAATGTTCAGCGGGCGCGAATCCGGCACGTAAACATAATCATTTATCCCGTCAAAGCTGAACCCTTGACCAACCTTGCCGGCGGCGTACGTGGCCCCGTTCGTGACGATCGCAGTGTTCGTGTAGATCAATTCAGTTCCGTTGTTTTCCCCCGGCCACCAGGCCAGCAACGAACTGGGATTTGCGTTCACATAAGCGGAATAAGTGTAGGTGCCGCCATTGGTGAAGGCGGCGGGAATGGATGGTGAGAAAAGCAGGTCGCTGGAGACATACCGCATCGCGTTGGTTTCCCATTTATTAACATTTTCCGGACAATCATAATTAATCCAACGCCTCATCTTTCCACCACCGAAGAGAGGGATTGTGGTCAGCGACGGAGCGGTAAAGGCATCTCCGGCGCACAGGACGGCGTTGGTAAAACTCAACTGCCCCGGCACCGTATTGGTCGCGCTTACCACGCATTCCCATTTCCAATAGAACGGACCCGTTTCCACGCAGGGATTGACGCCGCGGATTATGGTCACGCCGAACAATATAGTGAGGAGACACCCCAGCCACCGCCGGAAAGTTCTCGAATCTCTTTTCATAAATTTTGAAGGTTCATTTCCGGCTGTTCGCCTGGTTATTGTGTGAACGGATTAAATCCAAAGCGTGCTGGGCGGCAGGCTTCAGCCTTTCCTGGTCGCCTTGCATTATTTCATTTAGAAATGCCACCTGCTGTTCGCCTCCGAGCACTCCCAGGGCGGCAATCGCCGATAGCCTTGTCGGAATCGTTTCCCCTATGCGCGCCGCCTGAAGCACGACGGGAAGCGCATCCGCCACCTTTAACTGCGCACAAATCTGAAACGCGGTGATATGCGTCAATTCACCGACTATCGAGTTCTGCGCCATGCGCAAGGCACTGACGGCAATCTGGCTTTGATCGAATCGAGCCGGGTATTCTTGCGACAAGCGATTCAACGCCAGCAGAGCCGTACCCCCCAAGCTCCCCTTGGGATTCGCCGCCGCTTCCCACAACGTGCTCTGAACACTTTGAAGCGATTTTTCGGAATCGGATTGGAGAGTCGCTTTCTCAAAGTAAGCAGCTAGGTGCTGAACCGCGTAGTCGCGGATGACATCGTTTTGATTTTGATCCCGATAGATCCCGGAAAGAACATCGCCCAAATCCTCAGGCGGAGGAGATTGAGCGCATAACGCGTCCATCAATTCATTTTTCAAAACCTGTTCCAGTTGTCCTTCGTCTTTCGAACCGGGCTTGACCAAAAACGTTCGCAACTGCGTCCACTCAAAGGCCGTCAAATGTGCTGGAAACGCTTGCATGGCCTTAAAGCGGGCCTGCTCATCGTTTTGCGGATTGATCATGATCGAGACGGATGTCTCTGAATTTTGGGATGAAGCGATGAATGTCGTGGGTCTGACCGGCGCGGCCGCAACGACTGCATTCATTCTGACCGGATTGGCAGGAACGGGCCGGGGGCGAGCCGGAGGTTCCGACTGCGCCGAAGTTGCGGCGATGGGAGGCGCTGCCTGATGATGGCGCTCTTTATGAAGCCACCACCAACCGCCCACCAGTAACACCGTAAGTGTTATCGCTATGTACCATTTGGCTTTCATAACCTCGCGCTCCCTAGTTCAGCGTTTATTCAGTGCTGATAACCGATCAAATAATTGCCTTGATAAGCCCGGATGGCGTGGCAAACGGATGTGGAAGCAGACGCCGGCCGGATGAATCGGACTGGGCATTGTCCCAAAGAATCGAAGTCAGCAGCGGTTATGGTTTTCTTTATGGTGCCGTCCTCAAAAATCACACCCGCCACGATTGGCTCGAGCACAAATACGACATCCGGCTGCACCGGGCTCGAAACCAACAAGGTTTCAACCAACTGGCTGCCATCTGGATAGATCTCAATCAACCGTGTGTAAGTCTGATTCGCGCACCATTCATCATATCCTGATACTCGCGTTGAATCGAGGATGGGGCCGGTGGCTCCGAGTCGGGCAAGAATTGTCCGCTCCGCATTGGCATCTACCCCAATGGCGATGCTCACGCCTCCTACTGCATTCGTCCCCTGAATGCCACAATGGAGCCGTGAATCAGCCTGAAGAATCGCTTTTGAAGAAAACTTCGGAAGATCAAGCAAACGCTCCATCCCGGTCCAGGCAGCGATCTTGAAATTTGGCAAATTTTGCTCGACCACCTCGACCGTAAGAGTGCCCTTTTGAATTGAGCCATCCGCAGACGTGCAGGTTCCCGTCACGGTAAAAATTCCCGGGAGATCGAATTTGCAAGCCACCCCGTTGGAGGCGGTCCCGCTCAATGAATTGGTCCCGTAAGCGATTTGCAACTGGCCCTCTCCGCTCTTGGGAAGCACCGTCAGCCAGAGGCTATCCCCTTTGCGAATGGTCAGGTTGGTGACCGAATCAAGGAGGTTCATTCTTAGCCAGCGAAGGCTCCGGTTTTGCGCCAATCCGTCATTTTGGAAGCTCGCGCGAATATTCACATCGGTGCGGCGCAGGCGCACGTTCGCATACCACCGTCCATCGGTGGTAGCCGTTGCGCTCAGCTTGTTGGTCGCGTCCGAAGTCAATTGCATGAACGCGGGGTACGGGTCCCGGCCTTCCAAACACAGCGGCGAGGTAAAGCTTTCCACAACGTCATTGGTGGAATCCACCCCGGATTGATCGGCAATCATCGCATCAGCCCAGTCTTTGATTCCGTTCTGGTTTCGATCTTCCCCGTCCACCGCAAGAAATTCGACTCGACCGATGCGAAGGCTGCTGGAGCTGGCAGCACCATCCCAGTAAACTTTTAAGGTGTGTGATCCCGTTTTCAGATAAGGCAAGACCAGACTTACCCGGTTCGAGCTGCCGTCCGCTTTGAGGAAGTATTGTCCCAAATCCTGGCCATCGATGCTCAACAACAGTTTTAGCTTGGTGAAAAATGGATTTGAAATGTTTTGTCCCCCGGTCAAGAGGAGGACGTATCGATCCGACGCGGAAATGTTCACATTGAAATCAACCGACCCGCGGCGATCCGTGCAGTAAACGGCCCTGTCATCCAGCCGCCAGTCACCGAGGTAATTGACGGCCTCAGCCCCGTCGATTACCAAACCAACCCGCATAGTGGGCGGATGGGAATTGGTCAAGCCTCCCAGATACATGGTTTGAAAAACGTCGGGGAGACCGTCGTTGTTCGAGTCGGGATTTAGGGGATCCAAACCGTACTGATATTTTTGGAAATTGCTCCAGCCGCTATTGTCGTAATCCTCTCCCGCGTCGTTGTATTGAGGATCCAACCCGCGTTCGATTTCCCAAAGGTCGGGCAGGCCGTCATTGTCCGAATCGGCCTTGTTTGGATTCGTGTGCCGTTGATATTCTTGCAGGTTGCTTAAGCCATCGTGGTCGGGATCAGCGTTGGGATCGATGCCCGTTTTTCCGAAATAGATCATCTCCCAATTTTCCGGCAAACCGTTGCCCGAGGAATCCAACTGCGGTTGGGAGTAAAGCTGGCTTTGCGGAACCTGATGTTCGGGAGTCGAAGGGCTTCGCCAGCGGAGAATCGAAACCGCTTGCCCGTCGTCGTCATACATCTCCACTCGAAGCAAATACCGTTGTCCGGCCACCAGATCGATGGGTGCGCTATAAACTTTGTAGTCAGGATGCCATTTGCGCCAGCCATCGATAATCAGCTTTTCATTTAGCCAGACGCGCACCCAATTTTCGCGGCGGCACTGAAGGCTGAATTCGTAGCGTTCGGTAAATTGGGCCTCTACTTCGCCGGACCAGCAAGCCCCGTAGCCATCCGGGTTCAAAAATGGAAACGGCGGACCGTGGACAAAATAGAAGTTCTCGACTGGTTCAACTCGATTAGTCAAGCCGGGAAGATATAATAGGCTGTCGTTCCGATAATTGGCCATGACCCCGTCTCCGGTTCCGATGACTGGATTCAGCAAGTCCTGCGCGCTTGCGGGTTCCAAGGTTACATTGTCAAATGCCGCCGACTCCTGGATTAAAGGCAATCCTTTCGGATTTTCCGAAACAATGGCTAATCCAATGAACGCCTGCGTCGCAAGCCCTCCCAGGTTCTCCCAGTTGAACAAAGTCCAATTTTCGCCGTCTGCTGACGTATAGCTCGCCACCCAATTGTTGTTCCGGACAACTTTCACCCATCGCGGGATAGCCCCGTCCATGGGTTGGTTGTTTTGATAGACGGAGCCGCCGACCCGGTCCTTGACCGGGAATGCAATGCTATTGCTATGAATCAATATCGCCGCAAAACGAGCCTGGCTGTCGAGAGATTCCCGCAACATGATTCCAACACCGTCTTGGCCATTTCCCGCCGATTTCGCGAGGTGGGCGATCATTTCGCTATTGGTGCCGAGCGCCTTGTATTGGTAATGGATGTGCTCGAAATTATTCGTGTAAGTCGAGCTAAGGTTGAAAAGGCCGCCACGAAACACTGATTGGCCGTCGCTGCCGCTCCAGTCTTCGATCGGCCCTTGCCACCAATCCTTCGGCAAGCCGGGGTCCTGTGGATCTGTGGGATCGCTTCCTCGTTGATATTCTTCGAGGTTATTCAAGCCATCGCCATCCGCATCCGCTTTAGCGTCCACCTGCAAGTGCCCGAAATGAAGGGTCTCCCACAAATCCGGCAACCCATTGCCATTCTTATCAGCCGACGTCGAATACAACTGTTCCGTCGGAATGACATGCTCGGGGGTTGACGGACTGCTCCAACGCAGACTGAGTTGGGCGCCGCCATGGTTCTGAAAATATTCCACCCGCAGGAGGTATCGTTGTCCCGCCACAAGTTGGATCGGTTCACTGGTGATTTCTTTGGGAGACTGAGATCGCCACGAGCCGAGGATTAAACGCTCGTTGAGCCATATCCGCACGCCGTCATCCCGCAGACATCGGAAAGTATACGGCTCAGTGAATTGTGCCTGAAGTTCACCAGTCCAACGAATACTGAATTCATCGGATCGCCCCGCACCCTCCGCCGCAAAATCTTCCTTTCCAAAATTCAATTCTTTGTCGACCCATTTTCCCGTAGGGGAACCCCACAAGTGGCGGTTAGGATAGTAGCTGGCCAATAATCCATCACCCGTGCCTAGCTTGGGTTGCAACACCATCTCCGCCCCCGTTGCAGAGACGCTCACCTGTTCAAAAAGTCCCGTCCCGGTATTTCCGTGAGCATCGTGACTGCTCATTCCGAACCCGATGTAGATCTGTTCCGGCAGATTTCGCAACCGCTCCCAGTCTATTAGTCTCCAATTGACCCCATCCTTCGAAAAATAGCCTCCCACCCATTCGCCATTGCGAACCAGCCGGACCCAACACGGAGTGGCCAGGTTGGTTTCGCCGAGACTCATGGCCGTTTCATCACCCGGCGACGCACGCCACTGGAAACCAGCCCCGTGTCCAACGGCCTGGAACATGGTCACGTTTCTTGAATCGGGGCGCAGCGTCTCACGCAACATGACAAAGGCTCGAGCCCAATCATTCGTCGTGTCCATTCCCAGTATCCTCGCGGTAATCTGGCCGTTACCATTCAATGGCTGGTACACGAAATGAACCATGTCGTTCGTTCCCCAGAGATCAGCGCCTTGGTCTCTTACGGAGATACGGCCATTCGCCTCCACTTGAACGCCTCCTGGCGAACCAATTCCCGCTTGAAACCAACCGTCTCCCACATTCTGAGCCCGCATAGTGCTCAGACCTCCCAGGGAAACGAGGAAGACAAAAGCCACCTCGAAGGAGGACCGGATGAATGGAATTCTTTCGATTAACTTGGCGATATTCATAGATCCCTTCCAGTAGTGTTTTTGATTATCACCACGAATGACGCAGGCATTGCAGCCCTTCCTTTGATTTCGCACGCTGATTCAAGATGTGAGCAATCCCGTTTTCCGCTCCGCTCTCACCGACTTGCCGACAGTCCCGATTAACTATCAGCTATTACCCCCCATCATTAGCTTGATTACAACCAGATATTATTGTCCAAATGCGACATTTTGTTGTCTATAAGCGACATTCGGCAGGCGATGAAGATTTTTTTGAAAAGACCTGGGGGGAAATTCCGTGGATTTTTTTAAACTCCCGGCAAAAATGCGCTTCGGTCGCAAATTTCAAGTCACGCGCGGCTTCCTTATTGGCATAACCTCCCAATATTAGCTCTTTCGCCAGACTACACTGCAATTCGCGGAGCCAGCGACGCGGAGGCTTGCCGAATACGTTGCGAAAAATACGTTCGAGCTGTCGCGGCGAAACGCAACACAGGTTCGCCAATTTGGCGGTTTTAAAGTCAGCTTCCGTGGCAAGACGTTGCCACTCCTCGGCGGTCAGATGGCGGGCTCCCATAAA
>Ga0170475_102451952_pt1 | contig 27390 bp, 34 predicted proteins | sample Soicark_Litter_5_FD_111474 | JGI IMG/M metagenome (GOLD analysis project Ga0170475, IMG submission 111474) | Avena fatua rhizosphere microbial communities from Hopland, California, USA. Combined Assembly of 48 SPs
CAACGCTCCCCTTGGTGCCATACGGGCGAGACCGTTGATCGCGGCCCGTGCCTTTTCACGCATCACATGATCCAGGGTTCGGCCAATCAGGAGGAAGAAAAGCAAAGACACGGTGGCGTCGAACCACGCATGCTCGCCGTGGTGCATCGTTTCCCAGAGCGAGACAGCATAGGACAGTGTTACAGCGAGAGAGATCGGGACGTCCATGTTTGTTCGCCCGTGCTTGAGAGCGTTCCAAGCCGACTTGTAGAAAAACCGGCCCGCATAGACCAATGCTGGTGCGGCAATCATCGCTGACACCCAGTGGAACATGTCGCGGGTGGCTGCATCTGCTCCAGACCAAACGGAAACCGAAAGCAACATGATGTTGGCCGCGCCAAACCCCGCGACACCCACTGCGATAAGAAGCTGGTTGCGGGTTTTGTCTGTCTCTGACGGGGTGGGAGTGGAGAGGTGCGCGCGATATCCGACTTTGCCGATCGCCGAAAGTATCCTCGTCGTGTCGGTTGGCACCCCGTCAACTGCCTCAAGATAGACACAGCTCACCCGCTTCGATGTCAGATTTACCCTCGCCCTCGTGACGAATGGCAACGCGGCCAGCGCCTTCTCCACGGTCATGATGCAGGCGCCACAATGAACGTCTGGGACGCTCAGATCCAACTGGTGGAGACCGCGTCCAAGCGGATGGCTGGAGAGCGCAATCTCCTCGGCGCTGAAAGACGTGCCGCTCATCGCGAGCATCGCCTCGGCATTCACCATGCAGCAGGTCATTCGCCAAACTCCGCGGTATCGAAACGCCGGGCCTCGTGCATGATGACCGCGCCGTCATGTCTACTGATGAATTCCACGATCCAATCGCCGGTCGGGACGTGCCGGTCGGCTTCGAACCGTCCCCTGCCGATCTTTGTCATCGTCGCGACGAAATCCTCGTGATCGCCCACTGGGCGTCGAAAATTGGCGGTCACTTCGTCAGCATCCGCCGGTGATCCATCGCGGTTGCGCAGCGAGTACAGGAACACGTCGCCGTTCAACGATATGTTGCTCGAAATCCCAGATGCGGTCATTGCCTTGATGGCCGCGGTCTTCTCGTTGAACTGCTGGCTTGCAACGTAGCTGTTTTCGACGACCAAGCCGCTCCAGGTCGAGTTCGCGAGATACGCCATCGTGACGTTGACCGAGACCACGACAGCGAAAAAACCACATGTGGTCAGGAGCATATGCCTGCCGGTGAATCCCTTGGTCGAGGCGCTCATTTCGGATCTCCTGGAGAGTTGAAGGCCGCGCGATACGTGGCGCGGTCGCTGTGCTTGTCGTCTTCGATGCTGAAGAGGAATTCGTTGACGGAGTTGCCGGCATCTCGCTTTGTCACGAACACCTTGATCGTTGTCGCCACGTCTGGCGCGGCGTCGATGACGAAACTGCGAGCGTCATTCATGCCTCGCTCGGGGATCCGCATCGTTGCACCATCAAGGCCGGAAATGCTGAGCTGGATCTTTCTCGGCCGTGGGACCATGTTCAAGATTCGGAGAGTGTAGCCGTTGCGGATGGAACCATCGCTTTCCATTACGTATTGAGGATTGCGATCATGAACGACGTTGAGCTCAAGTCTTTCTCGCACTGCGAGGTGCACAACCATCGCAACACCGATGAGGCACCAGACAGCGGCGTAAAAGACGACGCGAGGCCGGAAGATAATCCGCCAGTTGAAGTGGCGAATGGCGTCAACAAACGCCCCATCCTGGGTACGAACGTTCGAAGGATTCACGGGCGTGCCGCCGCCCGCGGTAGCGATCGACATGTTGTCCGCGTATTCGCTCAAAGTCGCGTAGGCTATGAGACCGCGGGGCTTTCCAAGCTTGTCCATCACGCCGTCGCATGCATCGATGCAAAGGGCGCAAGTGATGCACTCCATTTGCTGGCCGTCTCGGATATCGATCCCCATGGGACAGACCGCGACGCAAGCGTTGCAGTCGACGCAATCTCCAACAGGTTGCCCAAGCGCTTGCGCCTTCTTGGCGTGCCTCGACCGTTGCTCGCCACGCCAGTCGTTGTAGGTTACTACCAGTGAGTTTTCATCCAGCATGGCGCCCTGAATTCGGGGCCAAGGACACATATATGTGCAAACCTGCTCGCGCATCAGACCGCCGAAGACATAGGTTGTGGCGGTCAAGGTAGCGACCGTCGCATAGGCCGTCGCGGGAGCACCTCCGACAAAAAACGTCTTGATGAGCGTCGGTGCATCAGCGAAGTAAAATATCCACGCACCCCCCGTCGCCATTCCGATGATCAACCAGATGGCATGTTTCGCGATGCGCTTTCTAAGTTTGTCCAGTGTCCATGGTCCGGCGTCGAGCTTCATTCTTGCGTTTCTGTCGCCTTCGATCGCGCGCTCCACCACTAGGAAGAGATCCACCCAAACCGTCTGGGGACAAGCGTATCCGCACCAGGCGCGGCCGACCGCTGACGTAACGAGGAACAAACCGAAGCCTGCCATCACGAGAAGACCCGCGACGTAATAAAATTCCTGCGGCCAGATTTCGATGAAGAAGAAATAGAACCGCCGCGAGGCAAGATCGACGAGGATCGCCTGATCCGGCGCATACTCGCCCCTGTCCCATCGAATCCAAGGCGAGAGATAATAAATGCCGAGTGTGATCAGCATTACGATCCACTTAAATCGCCGAAAACGACCCTCGGCTCGTTTTGGAAACACCTTCTTACGAGCCGCGTACAACGGCTCGCGATTACGCCGCGCGTTCACGGGTTCAGCGTTCAGTTGTTCGACTGATTTGGGATCTGGCGCGGTAAAGAGGTTCATCTGCACAATCCTGATTTTCTTGTGCACTTGTCCTACGTTTTCGCCAACCCATCCTTGATCCAAATCAAGGATGGGTTGCTTTACAAAAAGAGGCCGCGCCCTGGACAGGAGACGCGGCCTTATGGAGTCAGCTTGTCGGGGAGCCATTCATTCGCAGGTAAACCCGCACCGGCGTATGCTTGGACCGCCCGCGGAGGGGTCGGATCGACGCTGGCGTCCTAGCGAGGACGAAGAGATTGCCAGACCATCGACGAGGTCACCCTTACCTGCTGGTGGTTCGATGGTCCTTGAGCGATGTCAACGAAACCATCGCGGTTCCGATTTTCTCAGGCTCGTCTCGTTCACTATCCGCCGAGGCCGGCTTTGCTCGTACCGAAACGCGTGAATGGACGACGGCTCTTGGCACGCCGTAGAGTGCCAGAAGTGGATCGTGATCTCGATTGCTCATTTTTTCACCCTCATTTGCCGCCGCCGAGCGAGTGCACGAAAACCGTCAGCTCCTTCACCGTCGTATCGCCAAGGCGCGCGCCCCAGGCTGGCATCACCCCGTGCTTGGGCGCGGAGACTTGACGTGCGATCGCGTCTTCGCCTTTACCTTTGAGCCAGATGGCGTCCGCGAGATTGGGAGCACCCATATCGAGTTTCCCCTTTGCGTCTTCCCCATGACACGCGGCACAGTTGTCGATGAATATCTGCTTTCCAGCCTCAGCTAGCGCGGGGTCGGACGGCGTGTTCGTCAGACCCCATACATAGGCCGCAACTTGCCTCGTTTGGGTGAGATCGAGGATTTCCGCGAAGGCCGGCATTTCCGAAACATGGGTATCGGCATCTCCGTCGAAGCGTATGCCGTGGGTGATCGTCGTCTGGATCGCACCCAAATCCCCGCCCCAAAGCCAGTCGTCGTCGTTTAGATTGGGAAAGCCCGGTCCCCCACTGGCACCGGACCCATGGCACGGCGCGCAATTTACCTTGAAGGCGGACGCGCCACCGGCGATGGCAAACTCCCGCAGGACGGGATCGGTGTCGATCTCTTGGACGGTTTTCGCCGCGATGAGGTCATGGAACTTCACCTGACCTGCCTTCGCTACTTCAAGATCCTGCTGCAGCGTGGCCCGACTGGAAAATCCCAGGTAACCCTTGGTGGCCGAAGTGAGCATGGGGATGGCAGGATATGCAATCGCATATCCGATGGCCCAGAGGATCGTGAAGTAGAACGTCCATACCCACCATCTGGGCATGGGATTGTTCAATTCCCGGATACCGTCCCATTGGTGTCCGGTGGTCTCGACGCCGCTGACTTCGTCAATATGTTTTTCCGACATCTCAATCGTCCTTCAACGGAATATTAGCGGCGTCCCGCGCTGCCTGCTTGCTGCCCGGTCGAAGCGAATAGACAACCGCTCCGACAAAAAACGCCGCCATGGCAAGCAGTCCCCAACTGTCGGCGAAATGCCGCATTGCTGTGTACGTTTCCATCCTTCACCTCATCGGTAGCCAGTAGCGTCGTCATAGGTCGAGAAATCGACCAACGTGCCGAGCATCTGTAGATACGAGACAAGAGCGTCCATCTCCGTGAGCTTCTTGGGGTCCCCATCGAAGTCACCGATCTTTGCCTTCGGATAGCGGGCCAGCAACGCTGTCGTGTCCGCGTCGGGATCGGCCTGGGCTTTCATGTCCGCCTCGGCGTTCGCGACCATATCGTCGTTGTAGGGCACGCCCACGTCTTCGTTGGCTTTGAGGTCCATGCCTATATCCTTCACGGAAATCTCATGGTCCTTGAGGAAGGCGTACTTCGGCATCACGGACTCAGGCACAACCGCCCTGGGATCTGACAGGTGCTGGACGTGCCATTCGTTGGAATAGCGCCCACCAACACGTGCCAGGTCTGGCCCCGTGCGCTTCGACCCCCATTGGAACGGATGGTCGTACATGGATTCGGCCGCCAGCGAGTAATGACCATATCGCTCGACCTCGTCGCGGAAGGGCCGGATCATCTGACTGTGGCAAAGGTAGCAGCCTTCTCTGATGTATATGTTGCGGCCCGCCAGCTCGAGCGGAGTGTATGGTCGCATGCCTTCCGCTTTCTCGATTGTGTTCTGGAGATAGAACAGAGGTGCGATTTCCACGATGCCGCCGATTGAAACGACGAGCAACGAACCGACGAGCAGCAACGTGGCGTTCTTCTCGATGATTTTATGTTTGTCCAGTATCGAAGCCATGGTTCACCTCACTCAGCAGGCTGCGCCCGTGGCGCGTACGTGGTTGGAATAGCCGCTTCTTTCCTCTGATGCCCCTTGATCGTCATGAAGACGTTCCAGGCCATGACGAGGCCGCCGAGCAGATAGAGGCCACCGCCGACGATGCGCAGGACATAGTATGGGAACATCGCAGCCACCGTTTCGGCGAACGAGTAGACCAGGAAGCCCTGAGAATTGTACTCGCGCCACATCAGACCTTGCTGAATGCCCGCGACCCAAAGCACGGCGGCGTAGATGACAATGCCGAGCGTCGCGAGCCAGAAGTGCCAGTTCACCATGCGCATGCTGTAGAGGCGTTCGCGGCCCCAGAGCTTCGGGGTCAGGTAGTAGATTGCACCGAACGTGATCATGCCAACCCAGCCCAGGGCGCCAGAATGCACGTGGCCGATGGTCCATTCCGTGTAATGGCTCAAGGAATTGACCGTCTTGATCGACATCATTGGGCCCTCGAAGGTCGACATCCCGTAAAAGGCGATAGCGACGATCATCATGCGGATGATGGGGTCTGTTCTAATCTTGTCCCAAGCGCCCGAAAGGGTCATCAGACCGTTGATCATGCCGCCCCACGACGGCATCCACAACATCACTGAGAAGACCATGCCTAGGGTCTGCGCCCAATCGGGAAGCGCCGTGTAGTGCAAGTGGTGCGGGCCGGCCCAGATGTACATGAAGATCAGAGCCCAGAAGTGGATGATCGACAGGCGATAGGAATAGACCGGACGGTTAGCCTGCTTGGGAACGAAGTAATACATCATTCCGAGGAAGCCTGCGGTCAGGAAAAAGCCGACGGCATTGTGTCCATACCACCATTGAGTCAGCGCATCCTGAACGCCCGAGAACACCGAATAGCTCTTCGAGCCCAGGAATGAGACGGGCACGGCGAGGTTGTTTACGACATGCAGAAGCGCGATCGTCACGATGAAGCTGAGATAAAACCAGTTCGCCACGTAGATGTGGGGTTCTTTTCGTTTTAGGATGGTACCCAGGAAGACGACCAGATACGCGACCCACACGGCGGTCAGCCATAGGTCCACATACCACTCGGGCTCGGCGTATTCACGAGCTTGCGTGATGCCGAGAACGTAGCCTGTCGCGGCCATCACAATGAAAAGCTGATAGCCCCAGAATACGAACCAGGCGAGGCTTCCACCAAACAGACGGGCGTGGCATGTGCGCTGGACGACGTAAAAGGAAGTCATGATGAGTGCGTTGCCGCCGAACGCGAAGATGACCGCGGACGTGTGCACTGGGCGAAGGCGCCCGAAGTTCAAATAGGGAGCAATGTTGAGATCGGGGAAGGCCAACTGAGCGGCGATGATTACGCCAACTAGAAACCCGACCACCCCCCAGAAAACCGTCGCGATCAATCCGTATCGTATGACTTCGTCGAAATACGCGGAAGTATCCACTTTCGCGGCCCGACCAGCGGGGGAAAAGTCCACGCGACGAACGAGCATCAACGTGCCCGCGAAGAGACAGAAGCAAAGGATTCCCATGTGGGTGGCGAAAAGTTGGTCATGAGCGAACCCGGCTCCTAGCAATGCCAGGAACGCGGCGACCGCGACCAATATCGTTTCAGTTGTGTAATTCATAATGTCGTCCCCAGTGCGCAGACGACCGCGATGCGGGCGTCTTTCAGTCGTACTTTGGGAAAAGGACTGTCACGGCACCGCGACGGGCTCCTTGATCTACATCAACGAACCCTCACAAACCCGCGGGCAACGAGGCGGTGTTACAAACTGTTACACTCTTTCACCAATTCGCACCGTGCGATCATTCCAGCGTGACCAGGGACATTTTTAATGGCCCCACTGTCATATAGGGGATCAACATGTTCATGCAGAGCCACGAAGCGTTTCAGAATGCGGAACTCGCAAAAGACGCGATTGGTGCCAGATCGCTCGCATCCGTGTTCGATGCTAGCGCGACGGAAACCGTCGACGCCGGCCAAGCCATCTGCTGGGAAGGCGACGATGCCAGTCACCTTTTCCAAGTCGTCGAAGGAGTCGTACGCCTCCATCGGATCATCGGCGAAGGCCGCCGGGTGATCACCGCGTTTCATTTCGCGGGCGACGTCGTCGGCGCATCTCTCGTTGGAGCCTTTCTGTACACCGCGGAAGCGGTCACGGACTGCAAAATCCGCCGTATCTCTCGCAAGAACTTCCATGAACAAGTCGCACGGTGCGACCAGCTTCGCCCCGCTTACATTGGGCTGCTTTGTCGCGAGAACGCGGCGGCCAGCGATCAAATGGTGCTACTGTCGAAAAAAAATGCCGAGGAACGCCTCTGCAGCTTTATCCTGAAACTTGTGTCTCGTTCGGACGCCGAACGCCGCGGCCTGTTGCGGATCCCGATGAATAGACAGGACATCGCGGACTATCTCGGGCTGACCATCGAGACGGTCTCGCGAACAATCTCGAAGCTTTCCGCGCGCAACGTGGTCGTTGCCCAGGGGCGGCATGATTTGCGGATCATCAGCATGTCGAAGCTCACGGCTCTCTCGGGAAGCGCTGATGATTTTCCCGATAAAACCTGCCATAGGATCAGCCTGCACTGATCCAAGGAAAAGCCATGCCTCACCGTCTGATCTCACCGCGCACCGCATCTTCTCAGGAGCTTGACGCGCTGGTGCACGTCCTAGATGGCGCCGATATCATCGTACATCGTCTCGAAGGAACGATCACCCACTGGTCGATCGGCTGCGAGAACATGTATGGCTGGACTCGTGAAGAGGCGGTTGGAGAGAAGATCCACGACCTCTTGGCCACGAGCTATCCTCGACCGAAAGAGGATATACTGACTGATCTTAGGGCTCGCGGCTCTTGGCAAGGCGAAATCACCCACCGTCACAAGAGCGGCCACGACATCTACATCGCCACACGCTGCGTCCTCGTAAATCTTCCGGACGGTGATATGGCCGTCATTCAGACGAACAGCGACGTTAGCGCCCTAAAACGGGCCGAGGAGATTGTCAGATCACGCGAAGCTCATCTTTCATCGATTCTCGACACGGTCCCAGACGCAATGGTCGTAATCGATCAAAAGGCGACGGTGATCTCCTTCAGCAAGGCTGCTGAAAAGCTATTTGGAATGTCGGCGGACCAGATATGCGGAAAAAACGTCAGCAATCTCATGCCGAATCCTTACCGCGCTGCGCACGACGGCTACATCGGCCACTACTTAGACACCGGGGAGAAGCGTATTATCGGATACGGTCGCGTCGTTACGGGACAGCGCGCCGACGGTTCTCATTTTCCAATGGAACTCCATGTAGGCGAAGCAACGGCGAACGGCGAACGAATCTTCACGGGATTCGTCCGAGACCTGACAAGCCGCATGAAGATTGAAGAAGACCTACGGCAAGCTCAGAAGATGGAAGCAGTCGGCCAGCTCACAGGGGGGCTGGCACACGACTTCAACAATCTTCTCACGGTCATCAGCGGCAACCTCGAGATGATCGAGGGCAAGCTCCAGCCTGGTTCTCTGCGCGACATGCTCCGAGAGGCTCAAGACGCCGCGGCCGATGGAGCGAAGCTAACCGGACAACTGTTGGCATTTGGCAGACGGCAGCCGCTCAATCCAAAGCAAGTCGACCTTGGCCATCTCACCATGAGCTTTTCGGATCTTCTGCGTCGAATTCTCGGAGAAGATATCAAACTTTCAACGATACTGTCAGGCTCTCATCTTGATGCACTCGTCGATGGCTCCCAGTTGCAGAATGCAATCTTGAACATTGCTCTAAACGCACGAGACGCTATGCCAAAAGGAGGAAGCCTTACGACAGAGGTTTCTCAAGTAAGTTTGGACGCGGACTACGCCAAGATGTACCCTGAGGTGCGAAGCGGCAACTTCATTCTTATTTCAATGACTGACACTGGTAGCGGGATGACCGACGAGGTCAAGAAGCGTGCGATCGAGCCATTCTTCACGACCAAGGAGGTTGGATCCGGCACTGGTCTCGGATTGAGCATGGTTTATGGCTTCGTCAAACAATCCGGTGGCCATCTCCAGATCTATAGCGAGGCTGGACGTGGCACTACCATCAGGATCTATCTCCCGGCGCTTGCACCCAGTCACAAAAATTCCGAAACAGACTCCGCCCCCAAGGTCGAAGTTCCACTTCCGAGAGGCAACGAGCGGATTCTGGTGGTCGAGGACGATCCGCGCGTACGGCGTGTGGCCGTCGCTAGGTTGGTCGACATGGGCTACGACGTGTTGGAAGCAGAGAACGGCCAACGCGCACTTAATGTCCTCGCCGAGGAGAACGACATCGCACTGCTGTTTACCGATATCGTCATGCCGGGCGGCATGAATGGCGATGAGCTCGCATCGCAAGCAAGGGGACTACGTCCAAATCTGGCGGTCCTTTTCACATCAGGCTACTCCGAACCCGCGCTGGCGTCGGCGAACGTCGTCGCGGGCGCTCTGTGGTTGCGCAAACCGTACACGGCTCGCGAACTTGCGGAAAAACTGCGCACGTTGCTTGATACCTCCGAACATCATTGAAACCGGCCCCGATGGCTTGCGCGACCTTAATGCTAAATTTACCATTCCACCCCATTTTCGGGGTTGCGACAGCAGACCAAAGCAGATTGCTGCGACCACCTAGAGGCGGCAAATGAGCGGGTGGGCACAGACCAGCGAAACAACCGCATATGATAAGCTCGTAAAGCGCATGGAGGTTCTCGAAGCACGCATGCGTGCTCACTTCCATGTGATGACAATCGTGGGCGCCGTCTTGGCGCGAAGCGACACCATGCTCGCGGACATGGCGAAAGCCTACCGCGACCGCCATCCGCACCCCGAGGCGGATGGCAGTGACGCAAATTGGTCGAACAAGGTTATCGGCGCCGAGGTGGTGCGATACTTTCCGTAATTGCACCCGAAAAACCCGCGACTATCGCAATTCGGGTGATCCAGGGCGGCTTGCTCGCATAGCAACCGTTTTGGACACTCGGTGTGAAAATTACGCTTCGCGGATCACCAATATGCGGGCCAGAGCCAGAAACTCAACGAAAGTCCAATTCAAACACATGTCCCGTCTCCGCGACGGCCCGCGAAAACCTCGCGCCGTGCATTTCGGCGATTCGTCCAACGATTTTAAGCCCTATCCCTAGGTGGTCTGGAGAGCCAGTCGTGGCTCGGCTATGTGAAACCTCTTTAGGGTGCCGGTCCTCTACCCTGATCAAACCATAGCCAACATGAACGACGATCAGTGTCCGATCGGGAGTATGCTTGACCGCGTTCTCGATTAGATTACGAAGCGCGTCCCGCAACAGAGATGGGGCACCTCGCAGCGACGCCTTCTCGACCTGGCTGGAAAATTCCAGCGCGTGCGCGTTTTCGTAGACCCAAGGCGCGAGCTGCTCCACGACGGAAGACGATAGCTCGACCAGGTCGATATCCTCGAACATGCTGTGATCCACGCTATCGAGACGCGCTAGCGCTGTAAGTTGCGAAACGAAGTTCACCAAGTCATCAAGGTCAGTTTCTGCCTTCCGAGCGCGTGGGTGATCAATGTGACCAAGCTCCAGCTTCAAAGCAGCAAGCGGTGTGCGGATTTCATGTGCTATCCCCGATGTCAGGACTTTTTGGGCCTTCATCAATTCTCCGACACGTTCGAAGGCGCGATTGACGGCGTGGGCCAGATGGGCCACCTCCCGAGGCATCCGGTCGAAGTCCAGATGCGAACGGGAGTCCAGTGGGTCTATCCTATCGGCCTCGTTTGCCGCGGCGACGACTGGCCGCAACGCTTGTCGGACGGACAGCAGTGTTCCGCCCAGTACGAGCACCAGAAGGATCGTCATGGGGACAATCAGATGTTCGATTACTTCGTTCCACAATACCTCGGACATCACGTCATCAGGATCGCCGATCGATGCGATATCGACGAGAAAACGCTGGCCGGCAACGACAAAGGCGCGCCCCCCGACTAGCGACAACGGCTTTCCGGAAGTCAAGGATCGCAGCCAAAAGTCAGGTGGGTTCACATCAACCGGAAGGAAGTGCGCCTCACAAGCCGTGTCGCACGACCGATAGATTACGGCACCACCCGCCGAGCGAATCCTGGCGATATAACCGGTTTCACCTCGGTCATAGCGTTGGTGCACATTGTCGGGCAGCAGATATCGGGTGCCCGAATCCTCCACGATGATCCCGGCCGCAAGCCGCTCAGTCTCCTGCTCGACGAACAACCGGGAAAGCTCCCCGACGTTCCAATAATAATCAGAGAAGACAACAGCGAGCTGCACAAACATTGCAAGGATCGCGAAGAAAGCGATCCGTTTCGTCAGAATTGACCCTAGCGTGGGACGTGACTGGCTCAAACGCGAACCTCGCGCATCATGTACCCGACCCCCCGGATCGTTTCGATCGATGAACCAGTCGGGTGGGCTTCCAGCTTCTTGCGAAGACGCGACACCGCCAGTTCGACGGCATTCGTGCTTCGCTCGTCGCCGAATTCCGAGAATGTGTGTTCGATCCTAGCCTTTGGAATCACCTTACCGCCATTGCGCATCAACAATTCGAGCAATGCTTTCTCCGAGGGGGCGAGAGGAACTTCGTTGTCGGCACAGGTTACCCGCCGCGATGCGACGTCGAGTTTCAGCGCCGCATACTCCAAGATTGGCATGGATGTGGCAGGCGATCGGCGAATAAGTGCCCGGATACGGGCAGTGAGCTCTCCATTGTGAAATGGCTTAGCGAGATAGTCGTCGGCACCTGCGTCCAGCCCCGCGATGCGTTCGTCTATCGCCCCCCTTGCTGTCAGAACAAGTACCGGCGTTTGAATGCCCGCGCTTCTAAGGGACTTGAGGACGTCGATCCCATCTTCATCGGGTAATCCGAGATCAAGGAGCACCAAGTCGTATTCGCTGTCTCGAAGTGCCAGCCGACCTTCTTGTGCGGTTTCGAACGCGTCAATCCTCCAGCCCTCGCTTCGGACCGCCTCGCTCAGAAGGTCTCGAAGCCTCGCGCTGTCCTCTACGAGCAGAATCCTCATGCCTTCTTTCGACCAGTTACCATGGACAAGACCAAATTCTCCCGGTGCCTCCAGCTCTCGACTATCGCCGCGCCAGCGTGGATGAAGACAAGCACCATAATGCTATTGGCGATCGTGCCATGCAATTGCTCTAGCCACTTTTCACCCCAAAAGGCGTCCAGCGTCGTCATCCAGCCCGAAACCGCTGTCGCCGCAAGCAGTCCCATGAGCAAGAGCATCATCACGGACGCTAGCGGATTGTGGCCGAGATGCCGCTTCTCGTTGCCCTTGGCAATGCCGACGATATAGGCGACGACCTTTCGCGGCGTCGGGAAGAAGTCGGCAAACCGTGCATGCTTAGTGCCAATGAAGCCCCAGACTAAACGGATAGCCAGGGCGACGGCGACCACGTATCCCGTCATACGATGCCAGTACTTTCCTTCTTCGAGGATAAAGAGGTTCAGTGCGCAGGCCGCTACCACCGTCCAGTGAAAAACGCGGACCACTGGATCCCATACCTTGACAGTGTTGGGCGACATGTTGGAGGGCGGTCCGCCCTCCTTCTTCGACGAGACCGACGTCATGGCTCAGTCGCCCTTCTGAACGATGTCACCGGAGACCGGGTTAAAATAGACCTCGGCCCGCTTCCCATCCTTGTCCTTGCCGTAGATCTCGTAGCAGTTCCCAGTGATCTCGAATGTCTTGACCTTATAGCCGAGCGCGTCGATCTTCGCCTTCATGGCATCTTGCGACATCCACTTCGACTTGGCTTCCGTCGTGCAACTCGGGCTCGCGAACGCCAGTGCCGGAGCGCAAGCGATGAGTGAGGCTGCCACAATCAGTTTCATCATTTTGTCTCGATCCTTTTCATACCCCTTGGGGCGACGAACTGATCAGTAAGGCTTGTTTCCTGTCTGTTACCTGTCCGGCGCAGACTTCTCCCCTTCGCTTAAGATCATTCCCTCCAATTTGACGAGGGTCAAAGAGCAACAACCGCACATGGCATAAGACTGTTCCCGAGGCCAAGTGGGCCCCGAAAACAGGAGACTTTCCATGCGTTTGAAACTTGGCCTGATCGCCGCCGCGGCAGCTTTGATTGCTTCCACGGCCCCTTCGATGGCTGCTGATCACCAGATCCAACTTCTCAACAAAGGTGCCGACGGCGTCATGGTATTCGAGCCCGGCTTTGTCAAAATCGCGCCGGGCGATACCGTGACTTTCGTCCCGACGGACAAGAGCCACAATGTGGAGACGTACAAGGGTCTCATTCCTGAAGGCGCTACGGAATTCAAGTCCAAGCCGAACGAACAGTATCAGGCGAAGTTCGATGTACCCGGCGCATACGTCGTAAAGTGCACCCCCCACGCGGGAATGGGCATGGTCGCCCTGATCGAAGTCGGTGATAAGCCTGCGAACCTCGGGGCAATCAAGTCCGCCAAGGTTCCTAACCCGGTTCGCAAGCGTCTCGACGCCGATTTGGCACAGGTTCAGTAACGCGCCCGTTCGGATGGCGGAATAGGCAATCCCTGCCATGGAGACACGCATGATGTCGACATCGCGATCTGGGCCGTGCATGTAACTCCGGTTCTTGTTGTGGCTTTTGCTATCGGTGGCGGTTTTTTCAACATGGTCTTCGACCCCTCATCCCCGCCGGTTAAGCGCCCCGTCGCCTTGATCATCATCGGCAGCGGGCTTTTCGTCGCCGGATATTACCACCACGGTCTGGACCAACTTGGAGAATCCTTAAGCTTCGATGGGCTTCGACCGTTTGGCGCCGAGCTGGGCTCGAACGTCTTCATGGCCGGCCTCTTCTCCCTCGCGGCAATATCTGTCGCTGCAGCCGTGTCGCCAACGCGTCGCCTGGCTAGAATGTTAGGAACCGCTATCGCCGTTGCGCTCGCCTCAGCCTCTTTTCTCTTCGTGGGGCATTGCAGTGTGGTCTCGCCGCGATGGCATGGCTTGGTTCGGAAAAGGCCGAAGAGGCACTTCCGAGCATAAAGCGGAAGCTTTCCGCCGAGGCGTTCGGGGGACTCGTTGCCGCCGCCCCTCAGTTCCCCAGCTGGCTTGCCCGCAGTGTAGGAAAGGCCGCTTATGGCTGAACAGTATTTGCAGCTGTCCCGGGACGATCGGAGAGATTTTCTTGCGATCGCCGCGGAGAAGACCGGGCGGCCGATCCATCTTCTGGAAAAGGACGCCTGGGTCGTCTGGGCGCTTCAAACCCTTTATGGAACGGCGCTCGGTGACCACCTCCTCTTCAAAGGCGGCACGTCCCTCTCGAAAGCCTACAACGCCATCCGCAGATTTTCGGAAGATGTCGACCTGACCTACGATATCCGCGAACTCGCTCGCGATCTGGTGGGCGAGAACAAGCAGGCGTTGCCGGAAACCAGAAGCGAGGAGAAGCGCTGGTCGAGCGAGGTCCGCAAGCGCTTGCCGGATTGGATTTCTGAAACCGTGAGCCCGATCATTGTCGATGCGAGACCTACAGGTGCTGATTAATGATTTCACGACCGTGCACCTCGAAGATAAACTGAGCTCAAACAGTGAAGAGCGCTGAAGTTGGGAACGAGGCATAATAGTCACCGAGCCCCTCACTTAACTTTCCAACAGCGCCTCTGAAGCAATTATGCGACAAATCTAGGCGGAAATTACATCATGGAAAACAGTAGGAAAGCACTTAGGACTACGTTAGTTACTCAATGATATCCTGATTATCACCTTCTGTTACTGGGAATAACATCGTGTTTGTACTAACCATCGCCGAGAGCGGAAGTGAAAGAAACTTTCTGACGACAGATCTAAAGTTGGTCAACGGCCAGCTTCTCGCAGTGGTCGGTGACTGCACAAAAAGCTTTGCTATCAAGGACGTTATCGATCTCGTCCTTGTCGACCGAGGGGAAGGTTTGCTCTTGAAGACTGCCGAAAGGCGGTGATGGAGGCACGAGGGCGCGGGCAGGCCGTTTTTGCGGTCACGGTCGACAGAGACGCGCAGGATCATCTTCCAGCGATCTTCGAACGCCAAGGATCCGCGCTGGTCGCAAACGTCGCACGGCTACCAGTCGCGCTTCCGGCGATCTATAGGAATTTGACCTCCTGATAACGGTGGCACCACTCTTTGCCGGGACCCTGTGCAAGCATTACGGCTGGCGCTACGACCTGATGTAGATCGATCGATACGCAAGCCTTCGATCGTCTTCGATCCAGCTCGCCCGGCAGCCACGTGCAGTGTCAGCTGCAAATGGCTCGCAACGGCGGTTCGAACCGAGCTCTGCTAGGCAGCCTCGTGCGAGTGGACGCCAATGACACGTCTATTTTCGTCGACGACCAAAGCTATCGCGAGAACCGAGGAAAGATCGAAATCAGCCAGTGAGTTTTCGATGGTAGCGACAAGGCGACCAGCGACGATCGCGAGCGGCTAGCCAGGAAATTCGCTTCTTCCCCGTTATCGCGGAGCACTCCAACTACGAACATATCTTCCCTCCCATTTGGCGGCACGAGTTATTTCAGCCATCCAATCCCCAAGCGAACATGACATAGTAGCGATTCCTGACATATGGCTGAATGGCGGGATCTGGCACGCCACCCGATCCGTCTCAAGCCACTTCGCTATGTCTACGTCCGAAGGCCCCAGCATAGGCGTCGAACGCCGCAGCCACTGCCCGGACGAGAAACCGCGAATCCTTCTGAACTCTGATCCTTGTACCGTCCACAAGGGCAACGCCGTCGCAAACCAACTTCGCGAGTTGCTCGTTCCTCTCGGTCAAGAATGACGTCTCGTACCCCGAACCATCGACGATTTCGGCGAGATCGACTTCGAAATCGCACATAAGCCTTTCAATGATCCTGGCTCGCAAACGATCTTCTTCAGTCAGGCGATAGCCTTTTGCTGTCGGCAGTATGCCCTCCGAGACCATTGCCGCGTATCGTCCGATCGCGACGTCGTTCTGGTAGTACCCTGAAGGAAGCTTGCCAATTGAAGAGGATCCGAGACCGATTAAGGTCTGACAATCGTCAGTGGTGTATCCTTGAAAGTTTCGATGGAGGGCGCCAGCTCCGGACGCTGTGGCGAGTCCGTCTTCCGGCAAGGCAAAATGGTCAAGACCGATTTGCATGTATCCCGCCGAAACGAGTGCGCGCGCGATCGCCTCAGCTTGTCGATTTCGCTCCTCGGCGTTTGGGAGCGAGGATTCGTCGATAAGCCGCTGGTGTTTTTTGAACGAAGGTACGTGCGCATACCCGAAGACCGCAAACCGATCGGGTCGCAATTCGACGGCCATTTCGACCGTCTCCACGCATGACGCTACTGTCTGGAACGGTAGACCGTAGATTAGATCGAAGTTGACGCTTTCGGTACCGTTAGCGCGCAGCCCAAACACGGCTTTTTTTGTCTCATTGAAAGTCTGAACGCGATTGATCGCCTTCTGCACGATCGGATCGAAGCTCTGAACACCGAGACTTGCTCGGTTGACCCCATTGCGACCTAGCGCACCGATCATCTCCCTGGACAGCGTCCGTGGATCGATCTCAACCGCGATACTGGCGTCAGATCCGAAGCGAATCGCACTGCGCAGCTTTTCGATCAAAGTCGCAAACTCTTCGGGCCGCATGATGGTGGGCGTACCGCCGCCGAAGTGAACATTGCGAACCGGCAGCACATCCCTGGACGATCCCGTGACGAGCTCGATCTCGCGCATCATTATGTCAAGGTAGTCGAGGATCGGTGCGTCTTGCTTGGTAATCGTCGTGTGACAACCGCAGTACCAGCACATGGACCTACAAAAAGGTATGTGCAGATACAATGAGACAGGATCATTGACGTCAAGCTCACCAAGGGCCCGCGCATAGTCCGATGGACCGATGGTCGGCGCAAACGCCGGGGCAGTAGGGTAGCTCGTATACCGGGGGAGCCGGGTGTCGCCGTATTTTTTCACCAAGGCGTCTGACATTACCTAATCCTTGCGGTGGTCATGCCTCCTTATGCACGCGGGAGCGGTTGGGTTCCTTGTCTTATGTCAATGAAGCTTGCTGGAGATTGTCGGAAAGCTCATTCGTCTTTGTTCGCCATCAAAGTCCGATTTCGCTCGCAGGTTTATGTTCCGCAAACATTGGACGAGCCGCCGTCCACCGACGAACGAAATCGCGGCGATCAAAAAGGATCCGGCCAAATGACCGACGCGGCAACGAATGCAGGGCAAGTCCACCACATCGATGTAAGGACCTTGCCCCAGCGGAGCGGCACCCGCGTATTTTTGGAACGCTCCACACGCTGACGCCTGGCGGCATGCTGCACATCACCAGCGACCACGAACCGCGCCCGCTCCAGTATCAGCTTGAAACCGGCCTGCCGGGCAAGTTTCCTGGGAGTATCTCGAACAGGGCCCCGAGGTCTGGCAGGTCGAGGTCGTCAGACTGGACGCCGGGTGCGACTGCTGCCGCGGCAGCCATTAAAGAGAAAGTCGATGATGCCAACAGGAACGAGCCTGTCGCGGTGGACAATGTCCTACTTCGCAGCCGCGCTCGCCTTTCTGCTGATCGCGGAAGGCCTGTTGGCAGTCGGGGCATGGGTACCGACAATGGATTTCGCCGAGCCAAACGCCTTGATTGCTGTCCACTCGACGACGATAGGTTGGCTTGGCTTGCTGATGTTTGGCGCGCTGCTCCAGTTCACACCCGTCTTGACCGGGCTCACAGTCCCGAACGGCATGTTCGGGCTAGTGGTACTAGCCGGTATGGCTGGCGGCTTCGACTTCAGGGGCAGATCGCCAACAGCCGAGACTGGTATGGAGCGATGGCGCTCCTATCTGACCGCAAATTGGCGCCGCGCCCGCACCCAACACTCATTTTCCAAATTGTCCGGATGGCAAACGCGGCGTGTCGCGCGGATCAGCTTCAGAAGCTCCCACTCGATTACGACGTTTCGCTTGAACCAATCGGCCGCAACAATCTTCCCGTGCACGCCTCTCGGGACCTTCGCGTCCTAAGAAGTCAGTACGATCACCAGGATAGCCCTTGCAACGGTATATATGTGGCGGATCTTAGTCCGCCCTCTACTGCCAGGGCGGGCCAAGGAACGGCTTTGATTGGGGAATGGGCCGAACACATACTTTGTGCCCATGACCACGCCATGCTCATATGACACATATCAACAAACGAACATTTCGCGGCTTCAATCGTCCTGGAAAAGCGCCGTGGCGAGATAGCCCGCAGCCATCGAGCTTCCAAACACGTAAACGAACAAGAGCTGAGCGATCCAATGGCCGGAAGCGCCTTCGGAGAACTGAGCGGAGAAACCAACCCACCAGATCGCCAGTCCGGTGACGGCTCCAAGAGCAAAACCGATGGCAAGGCGACTGATGATGAACGAGATGAGCGGCGGCATGTGAACCTCCTGTCCCAACCTTGGAAAACGAACCTTCCTTGGGATGGTTCCCGACTGATCTGGATCAATTACCAGCCAGCATGCAGATGCGAGAAAGCAAAGATCACGAGGAGTATTCCATGGAACCGTTAGCTTTTGCCTTTACAGCATTCGCGCTTCTCGTTCTTCCGGGGCCGACCAACACGGTTCTGGCACTGAGTTCAGATGAACTTGGAGCGGCGAGAGTGCTTCAACGCGTCGCGATTGTCGTGTTTGGGTACGTGGTAATCGCAGCTCCCATCGCGCTTTTGGCTGCTCCCATTTTACAAGACCATCCTATCATCGAAAAAGCGGTAAAGTTAGTATCAGCAGGTTGGGTGGTTTACCTTGGATATCGCCTTTGGATCCACCAGCAGACTCCCACGACATGCATCGTCGGCCCGCGGAGACTTCTTGTGACGACACTCCTTAACCCCAAGTCGCTCGTCATGGGTCTCACTATGATCCCAGCGGCTAATGGTGGGCGCTTCCCGCTGACCCTGGCGCTGCTTGTGATCGTTGTATCCGGCACATCGACTATCTGGCTCGCGTTGGGTCGGCTGATCATCGGGACTGGCGCCCGCCGAGCCGAGATCGCAAGGAGGTTGGGTTCATCGGTCCTCTGGGCGTTTTCCGCCGTCTTGGCGACCAGCGTATTGACGTGACTAGCGGCCAGACAGCGCCCGATTTGCGCTAGTCCGCCGGATTATGCAATTTGCGCTATATCAATGACCAAAGTTTCAATGCGACTAATGTCGCGGTCATCCCATTTGGAGGACTCCTGATGATCGCAGACGACAGTGAACTGGTCGAGTATCTCTCCGCGCTCGCGAACGCCAGGCGAATCGCGGTACTCCGCGCGTTGGCGGCCGGGGAAACATCGGTCAGCAACTTGGCCGAGTGCATAGGGATAAGCCAGCCGGCGCTCTCGCAGCATCTCAACATCCTCAGACGCCATCAGCTCGTGAAGACACGTCGCGAGGCGCAGACGATCTACTATTCGCTGTCGCATCACCGTAGTGAGAAAGCCCTGGCCCTCGTCAATGACATCCTCTTCCCTTACGGCATTCAGATGTCCATGTTCGGGTTCTCCGACCTCGCTCCGGCCGCAGCGTAGCACTCGACACTGATCGATGTCCTGGGTGGTGCTTGGCTAGGGAGTAATAGAGCCGACCCCGCGGAGCCATCGCCCGAGATTTGATCCCAACGGGCACGGCGCGGCTTTCTGGTTTCATTGGCCACAAATTGGCTCCAACCCCGCGACGATCGAATTCGCGGGGTCGATCGCGTGAACCGTGTGCCCAAGCGTTACCTGTTTGGCGTCATCGATTCCGCATCACGATGCTCTTGCTCGGCGATCGTGACGTCCCGAGGGTTCGATTTCCTCAGGTTCAAGACGTGGCGCGCGACCATGAGAAGTAGACAGATCATTGTCGTCAAGGTCACCGCGAGATAACCCATCATCAGCCACCACAGCATTGGATCTCCTTTCGTCTGGTGCTGGCGGTAATCTAAAGCGACATGGGCCGACGGCCATCGGACGAAGGTCCTATATTGGCCGGGAGAACCTCCTGCCCGTTGGGCGTATGGCGGCAACATTAGTTGTCGTTGTCACCCGAGCCATGGCAGCGGTTTGGCTGGCTGCCGCGCGAAGCGATTGTGAAGCGTGGCGCCTTCACGATCCTCGCCACGCGCGGCTCCGAGCCACTCGGGACCGCCTCAACGGAGATCCAAGCTTGGGTGGACGCCCCGCGTTGAAGCTCAGGGACGTTCCACCGCGAGCGCAACTGAAGGATTGGCGGAGTTCGTCATCAAGTCATGGCCGATTTATCGCGGCGGGACATGGCCCATGACCGGGCTCTGTCTGCCTACCACCATGCCACAAGGCCGAGGGATGGCCGACATCGATCTTTGGTACGCTAGCGCGCACGGATCAATGTTGAAAATTGACGACTTTCAGGTGAACATGAAGCTGGCTTTTCAAGCCGCTTCGAACTCATGGGTTTGTTTTGCCCCGCCCAGCAAGCGGGGCTTTTTTCCGAGAAAAACGGAAGCGAGCCTCGTCGCGAGCAGCGATCCCCGGGGAGAAGCCGGAGACCGTGTCCATGGCTGACCGCATGGCGCCCGCCTCAGGAAGCGGCCGGCCAGTCATTGGATGGTTCTTCCGGTACATCTGGGTCGTCGGCGGGATCAGGGTCGCGATCGTAATGCGCCTTCATATTTGCGATTTCAGCCTCGACCATCGATAGCACCTCGGGTGCCTCGACGCCCGTGACGACGAACTCGTCGACCAGCTGCTCCAGCTTGAGCCGCAATTTCCCAGCCATCTCGTTCATGGTAAGCCTCCTCTCATTTGCCATTTCAGCTCAACGTTGGAACGGGCAAATGGATGCATCGTCGCCAACCTGGTCCCCACTAGCGCCCCAACCGACGGTGAACGTCTCGACCTGAATCATCTTCTTCAAAAGCCGGGATAACCCGTTGAAAATGATTCGCTTCGGCAGGGAACGAATCACGCGCTCAATGCTTGAGTCGCCAATCAGGTGATTCGGAGTATGCGTCATGGCAGCTGGCCACCGTGCCCAGTGGAAGGGTTTCATCAAGTTCGGAGAGGTGTCGTTCGGCGTGGCCCTCTACACCGCTGCCTCCACGTCCGACCGCATCACGTTCAACACGATCAACAAGGCCTCGGGAAACCGGGTCAATCGCGTCTTCATCGACAGCGAGACCGAGGAGCTCGTGGCCAAGGAACAACAGACCAAGGGCTTCGAGATCGAAAATGGCCAATACATAGTCATCGATCCGGAGGAGGTGGCGGCGACCATTCCCGAAAGCAACAAGACGCTGGAAATCGAGGCCTTCATCCCCTGCTCCGACGTCGACGACGTCTATTTCGACAAGCCCTATTATCTGACCCCCGACAAGATGGGCGGAGAAGGCTTCGCGGCGCTGCGCGACGGCATGAAGAAGTCCAAGGTCGCGGCGATCGCGAGGACGATCCTCTTTCGACGGATGCGAACCGTCCTCATCCGGCCCCATGGTCGTGGGTTGATCGCGACGACCATGAATTACGATTACGAGGTCAGGTCCTCCAAAAAGGCGTTCGAGGAGATGCCCAGGATCAAGGTCGAGGGCGAGATGCTTGACCTTGCGAAACACATTATTGGCACGAAGAAGGGCACGTTTGATCCGGCGGCGTTCGAGGACCGCTACGAAGCGGCGCTGGCCGAGCTCGTCAAGGCCAAGCTCGAGGGACGATCGCTTCCAAAACCGAAAAAGGTCGCGGTCTCCAAGCCAAACGACCTGCTCGCCGCACTTCGCCAGAGCGCCGGTCTGTTGAAGGCGGCGGCGGACAAGCCCAAACGCACGGCCGCCAATGCCAATGCTGGCGCGGGTCGTCAGCGCGCCACGCGCGGATCGGCGTCAAACGCCGGGGCGGCGAAATCCGCTTCCCATCGAAAGGCTAGTTGAGGACATCCATCATGGCTCAGAAGTACTATTGGAAGGGCTATCTCAAGCTTTCACTGGTCACCTGTCCGGTCGCGATGACGCCAGCGACGAGCGAGAGCGAGAAGGTTCGCTTTCATACCCTCAACAGGGAGACGGGTAATCGGGTTGTTTCACAATATGTCGATTCCGTCACCGGAAAACCGGTCAAGGACGAACACGAGGCCAAGGGGTATGCCCGTGGCGAGAACGACTATGTTATCCTGACGGACGATGACCTTGACGCCGTCGCGCTCGACACCGTCAAGACCATCGATATCGAGAAGTTCGTGCCGGCCAACAGCATCGAATGGATCTATCTGGAAAAGCCGCACTACCTGATGCCAAACGACGCCGTGGGCAACGAGGCCTTCGCGGTCATTCGTGACGCCATGAAGGCGGACAAGGTCCTCGGCGTCTCGAAACTTGTCATCGGCCGGCGAGAACGCGCCGTCGTCCTGGAACCCCGCGACCAGGGGATTGTTCTTTGGACACTGCGTTTCGGTGACGAGGTTCGCCCCGAGGAAGGCTATTTCGAGGACATTGACGAGGAAGCCGACCCCGACCTTGTTCCGTTGGTCCAGCAGCTGATCAAGAAGAAATCGGCCAAATGGTCGCCCGACATGGTGAGCGATCCCGTACAGGAGGCCTTGCTGAAGCTCATCGCCGAAAAGAAGAAACTCCTGAAGCCCAGTAAGGCAACCAGGGGCAAGGCAGCCTCGGCGCCAGCGTCCAATGTCGTCAACATCATGGACGCTCTTCGAAAGAGCGTTAACGCTGAACTCAAGGGCCGAAAGGCCGGATAGCCGCGAAAGCGGCGCAAGCATGGAGAAGACAATGGAACGCGACAAGAATTTTTCGGACCGAACTCCATCGCGCGAGCAAGAACCCGTGCCGCAGGCTGGCGGGCATCAAGGCGGAGCCGGGCGAGGCAAATCGGTTGAGGATGACACCAAGGTTGCCAAGGACACGAAGGAAGGAATGAAGGACGCGTCCGGAAAACTGCCTCGTGGCGATGTTTAGCCTGTCGCCGCGCGAAAATTTAGCCTAGCCAAGGGAAGCATTCATGGGACAGGACCTGCAAGAGCAAATCAGGACGCGCGCCTATCAAATCTGGATTGACGAGGGACAGCCAGAGGGCGCGGACTTGCGACACTGGCTTCAAGCCGCCGACGAGCTTGCCGGCGAGGACACGCACGAAACCTTCCAGGAACTGATCGACGAGGATGACCGCGAGGATGAGGTCAAGCGTCGCGATGCTCCAGCTGATCGACAGGCGACTTCATCCCCGGCGCCAGTCGTGGAGATCACCACTGGCCGGGAATCGGCCAGGAGAAAGGTTCGAAAAACCGAGGGACCTTGACTGGCTTCAGACCTTATCTTGGGGACGGCGTCCTGGTCGCCCCCAGGAGACCGATCATCGGTTTTCCTGGATCGAGAATATCGCGTGAAGCAGGGCAAGATGGCTCAGCCCCTGCGGAAGGTTGCCCAATCCCTCGCCGGTCACCGGATCGATTTCCTCCGTGAGGATGCCGAAATTATTCCCGAGCTTCTCCAAGAGGGTATTCAGCAAGGCCTCGGCGTGGTCCACCTTGCCCAGGAACGCGTAGGCCTCCACCAGCCAGCAAGAACACGCGACGAAGGCGCCCTCTTGCCTGTCGGCGCCGGTAAAGCGGTACACCAAGGGACCCACGGCAAGATCGCGCTCGATCGCGACAAGGGTCTTAAAAAGTCTTCCGTCATGCTCGAAGCCAAACCGAGTGGTGAGCAAAAGCGAGGCGTCAAGCGTTTCGGATCCCGCGTGGCATGTATACGCCTGCAGTCTTTCCGACCAGCAATTCTCGTCCACCCAAGCCTTCACGCGTTCACTCTCGCGCTTCCACTTGTCCGCGTCTCCGGCGATGTGACCGTCTTGAGCGAGCTGCGCGGCCTTTGACAGGGCCAACCAACAGCCGATCTTGGAGAAGGTGTAATGCTGCTCGTCCTCCAGCTCCCAGATGCCGGAATCCTTGACTTTCCATCGCTCCATGCATTGATCGGCGAGCTTGGTCAGCAGCCTGGCGGCATCGGGATCGATGACATGCCCCATCCTGGCGAATAGCGCGGCGGTCTCGAGGATATCGCCATAACAGCTCAGTTGAACCTGCTCCTTGGCACGGTTGCCCGTCCTGACAGGGCGAGAGCCCTTGTAGCCTGGAACATCGATGATCCTCTCGTCGGGGACTTCGGCTCCATCCAAGGTGTAGACGACCCGGGGCCGCGGCCCGTCGTTGCCAAGGGTCCGGACGAGCCAACCGAACGCGGCTATCGGTTCCTCGAGAGAGCCGGCGCGCAGCAATGCCTTGATGGTATAGGCGGCGTCCCTGACCCAGGCATAGCGATAATCATAATTCTTGTCGCCGCCAATTTGCTCGGGTAGTCCCGAGGTCGCGGCCGCGGCGATCGCTCCCGTCTTCGAGAACACGAGGAACTTCAAGGACAAGGCGCATCGCCTAAGGTCATCGGCGAAAGGCCCGTCATAGGTGAGCTGGCCCGCCCACCGACGCCATTCCCGGTCACTTAAATCGATACGGGCGTCAATGTCCGATAGGGCTGTGATAGCCAGCGGTGCTCGATCCGACACAAGAAGCGCAAGGCACGTCCGTTGGCCAGCGTGCGCCGTCCATCGAGCAATGGTGCGTGCATCCTCGTCCACGGTGATCTCGAGTTCCGGATCGTGGCGGAATGTGGTCACGAGATCGCCAATATAGCGAATGTCGGCATTCGGATGATTGACGCGGCGCGCTGGCCCGGCGGCGCGGATCGGTTCAAGACGTATTTCGAGGTCGACATGACCAGAAAGGCCTTCCACCCGACGCGCCAACTCGCACCAGGGCAGACGCCCGGCCACGCCGCTATTCAGCGATTCCGTGACACGCGCCGAGCCGGTCCTGGTGACGAAAACCGTCTCCAACACGTTGCTGCTTTCACGGTAGCGCCGCTCGATGCGGAAAGGCTCCGTTGGCGTGATCGAGAACCTGCCCCCCGACGCGTCATGCAGTCTGTTGAAGAGAGGCGGTGAGTCCATGTCGGGCGCGCACCACCAGTCGATGGATCCATCCGCTCCAACCAGCGCGACCGAGCGGCCGTCTCCAATGGCGGCGTAGTGCTCCAGCGGGAGAAAGTCGTCGGATCGTCGAGGGGTCAGGGACGTCAGCATCAGGGCAGCGTGTTGCCGCCTGTCACGCCGAACACCTCGCCGGTGATGTAGCTCGATTCCTGCGAGGCGAGGAAGACGTAGATCGGCGCGCATTCCGCCGGCTGTCCGGGCCTCTTCATCGGGACTTCGCTTCCGAACTTCTGGATCACGTCCTGGGTCTGGCCGCCCGAGGTCTGAAGAGGCGTCCAGAAAGGCCCTGGGGCGACGACGTTGACCCGGATGCCCTTTGGCAAGACCTGTTTGGAGAGCGCCTTGGAAAACGCCACGATGGCGGATTTGGTCGGCGCATAGTCAAGGAGCGTTTCCGACGGCTGATAGGCCTGGATCGACGCGGTGTTGATGATCGTCGCGCCGGCCGGCAACAACGGCAAGGCGGCCTTGCAAATCCAAAAGAGCGCGTAGACGTTGGTCTTGAACGTGTCGTCGAATTGCTCCGTGGTCAAATCCTCGATGCTGTCGATCGCCTTCTGGCGTCCGGCGACGTTTGCAATCAGATCGAGGCCGCCGAGTTCGCGATGCGCCGTTGATACCAGCTCCTTGCAAAATTCCTCGCTTTTCAGATCACCGGGAATGGCCACGGCCTTTCGACCCTCGGCCTCGATCAGTTTAACGACATCATCGGCGTCCGACTGTTCCTCGGGAAGATAGTTGATGACGACGTCGGCCCCTTCGCGCGCATAGGCAATGGCCGCGGCGCGACCTATACCGGAATCGCCGCCCGTGATGAGTGCCTTTCGGCCCTTCAGGCGGCCAAGACCCTTATAGGTCCGCTCCCCGTGGTCGGGGACGGGCTGCATCTTTTTGGCGAGGCCCGGAACGGGCTGCGGCTGCTTCGCAAACTCGGGGCGCGGATACTGAGTAAGGGGATCTTGAATATCGAACTGGTTGGCGGAAGCCATGAGCGGACACTTTTCGTAATGGGACACACCTAGAATTTGCGTCGGCGAGGATGGTTCCGCCCGCCCCAAGGTATTCACGTGCGGTCTTGGGTCGGCCCGACACCGTCGTGCCCGCACGGGCGCCGCTGACGTGGACAATCCCGCGAGGGTCCGGGACGTGTTCTCCGCTCATCCGATAAACCGGGATATCGCGGCCGCCAGGTCACCTGGATTTTCCTCAGCGACGTGGTGCCCACTGTCGATCCCGAAACCTTGAACGTTTTTCGCCCATCTTCGCCAGATCTCCAATGGATCACCGACGGTGTCGACCAAGTCGTCCTTCGTCGACCAGAGACATAGCAAGGGACAGTTTATCTTCCGGCCGGATGCACGGGCGTCCATCTCATCGCGTCTGTCAACGGTAAGCCCGGCTCGGTAATCCTCGATCATGCCATGGATGACACGCGGGTCGGATACCGCCGCGACGATGTCCTGGTAAGCGTCCTCGCCCATCAAGCTCGGCGACAGTTTGCCGTACCAAGCCAGCGGGTCGACGCTGATAGCTCTTTCCGGTTTGTCGGGTTGCGCGAAGAAGAACCAGTGATACCAATCTCGAGCAAAGCGCCAGTCCGTCCGCTCCAGGTGTTCGATAATGGGAACACCGTCGATCACCACGACATTTTCGAGTGCATCCCCGTGATCCATCGCCAAGCGAAACGCCACGTAGCTACCGCGGTCATGGCCGACGGCGGAAAAGCGTTCGTGGCCTAGGCTCCGCATCAGCGCCACGCAATCATTCGCCTTCGCGCGTTTGGCCGAATTGACGTGGTCGTCGGCATCCTCGGGCAAGAACGATTGTCCGAAGCCTCGAAGGTCCGGGCAGATAGCCGTGAAATTCGGGGCAAGCATATCGGCGACCTGCCCCCACGTCATGTGCGTTCGAGGATGGCCGTGAAGCAGGAGAACGGGTGGCCCCGAGCCGCCGTGACGCACCCTCAGCTTGCCCGGGCCAACATCAATGAAATCAAGCGCGAATCCCTCGAACACCGAATTTCCTCCATGGTCCCCTTCCAACATACGGGCCATCGGTTTCACGCGCCGAGGCGGTACGAACCTAAAAGGCCCCAACCTAACGTCCGCTGTCTATCGCGCCTCTTCGGCGTCCGCCGGTCAGCCTTGCCGCGCGGGACTAGTCTAGCGTCAGCGTGGTGGCGTCGAGGCCTCCCGCGCCGCCCGAAGCTTTTCGGTCTTTCTTCGTCGCGCCTCGGCCTCGGCTTCGATCGCGGCCATGGCGGTCTCGTGCGTGGCTTGGAATTGTTCGCGTCGCTCCTGATTGGTGAAAGACTTTCTGGAGCGGTAATTGATCTCTTTATCG